>Ga0316209_1000135_pt1 | contig 148613 bp, 127 predicted proteins | sample 6monopyrite_MG_FD_204945 | JGI IMG/M metagenome (GOLD analysis project Ga0316209, IMG submission 204945) | Microbial mat bacterial communities from mineral coupon in-situ incubated in ocean water Damariscotta River, Maine, United States -... | ecosystem: Environmental > Aquatic > Marine >... | reverse complement strand
CGGCGCGCAAACGGCGGCCCATCCTTCTGCGTGAAGACTTCGCGGGCACTTCGAAGTTGTCGGCACTATGGGTCGAGAACCATCGCGAGACCAAAGCATGGGCCGTGGACTTTGATCCGGAACCGCTGGAGTGGGGAAAGAAAAAGCACGTGGAACCACTGGGTGATAAAGCGGAGCGCCTGACCCAAATCGAGGAAGATGTACTGAAGGTCAAAACGCCCAAGGTCGATGTCCTCACTGCGTTCAACTTTTCGTATTGGATCTTCGAAGAGCGCGCCATCATGCTCGACTACTTCAAGAAGGTTTACAAATCCTTGGATAAAGATGGCATGTTTGTGGTCGACATCATGGGCGGTCCTGGCGTGCAGCAGGAATGTGTAGAACCGCGCGAGGAAGACCTCGGTTTCACTTACGTTTGGGAGCAAGAGGTGATGGATGCCATCACTGGTCACGTCGATTGCCACATTCACTTTGAGTTTGAAGATGGCACCGAATACCGCAACGCCTTTGATTACAGCTGGCGCGTTTGGTCGATCACCGAGCTACGCGACATCATGCTCGAAGCCGGTTTTGAGACCACCCACACCTATTGGGAAGGTGCCGACAAGCATGGCGAGGGCGATGGCGTGTTCAAAAAGAAAAAGCACGCGGAAAACGAGGAGACCTGGATTGCCTACCTCGTGGCTTGGAAGAATAAGCCTTAGGTTTTCTGCCTAAGGCAGTGGCACAACAAGTGCATTGGTCAACAGTGTGGTGGCGTCGTCCTTAAATTCTACGGCTTGCATGTAAAACGTGGAGCCTGAAGCTCCAGGTGGCAAGGTGGATGTGAAGTTAACCACTCCGTTCGCATCCGCTGGAAAAAGAGGAGTTCTCCGCCAAGGCAAGCTGACTTCCAAATCACCGTAAGGAGTCACTGTTGGGCCTGGACCGATGGAAGACAAAACCAAAACGCTAGAACTTCCCACCGAAAGGTTTTCAATATTAAAGGTGATGTACTGATCCGGAACGATGGATGTAATCGCAAGGATTGGCTCAGCTCCAGCACCGTTCAGTGAAAAATTGTCCACTCGGCTAATCGTTCCATAAGCGCTGATTCCGACTCCATCGCCCAGGTTCGCTGCCAAACCGGAGGTCACAATGCCAGGGTTCTCATAGTGGTATTCAAAAACCCCGTCTAGGTCTTCATCGATATCGACATTCATCGTGTCACCCGCGTCGGAGACATAAACTCGAACTCGACCACCTGTCACTGGGGTGATTCCAACAAAAGCCCCATAGCCAGTCGGGCCATTCACTCCATTTAAATGGTAAAAGCCAATGTTGTCATAAACTCCTCCGCCACCATTCGATTGAATCTTGGTATAGGTATTCTCCGAACCACCTGCTCCGGTGATTGCTGCTCCATAGGCCAACGAACCAGGATTCGGTAGTAGATCAAACTCGATGACGGCGAAGTCATAGGCAGAAGTGGCAGCGTTATATCCAACCCAACCAATTGCAGCTCCAGTGTTGGCCAGTTGGTTTGAAATGATCGAAAAATTGCCGATACCGCCTCCCCAGTCAGAACCGAGCGAGCCATCGGGACGATTAAAATCGTCGAAACCAGAGCTCGCTCCCAAGGCAACGTTTCCGCCACCTGAAATCGCCTGCGGTGAAGGTACGCCCGATTGCAACGCCATATCCACTACAGGAGAGGGTTGGGCCTGCTGCTGGAAGCCAGGACTACAGGTGAAAAGCAAACCTAGAAGGGAGATTGTGGAAAACATATCTTGCCTAGTTCACCAGAACCGCAATCGAGTTACTCAGCTCCGTCTCTCCACCGGGCTCAAACTCGACCGCCTGCATGTAGAAGGTTTGACCACTTGCGCCCGCGGGCACAGTGGATGTCCAACTGAAGGCGCCTGCGGTTTCCGGGAAGCGTGGTGATAGGCGGAACGGCGCGGTGACGTCGATGTCGCCGAAAGGAGTCACCGTAGGTCCAGGTCCTAGGGAGGACATGACCAGCACGATTTCTGCGCCAGCCGAGAGGCTACTTATTTCAATGTTCATAAAACCACCGGCCTGTGGAGGACTTACGGAAAGGCTTGGTTTGTCATTCGAATAAGTGCGGAAGGTGTAGTCGAAACCAGGAAAGCTACCGAATCCTGAGTTCGCATAAACTTGGCCACGTGGGTAGGAATCGGTTACATCTCCGGCATAGCACATGCTAATGACCGTTGAGAAGACAATGTAGTAAGTAGTATTAGCCGTAACCGAAACACTTGGCCAGAACACATCGACCCAAGTGCCAGGATTTCCCAAGATGGTCCCGCTCGCAAGCAGAGTACCGCCCTGGTTAGGTAAAGCATCCCAGAGCTCCAGAGTCATGCTCTCCGGAGTCCCGACTCCAACGCTCATAAAAATTCCTGCTCCTGCAACGTTGTCGAAGGATGGCTGGAAAGACTGGGCTAAATCGACCTGACCAAACCCAGCCATGCAGGCGTTATTGACGTTTTGCTCTTGATCAATGACCTGAGCATGCAACACCGAGGCTAGGAGGATAAAGACTATCGTGGTGGGGATCGATTTAAGCATGACGGAGCAGATAGGCGAATTGACGCCCGCCAGTCCAATCCTACCTCAGGAAACGCCTATTCCTGCGCCGTTTCGCCCGATTTTTTGCTGTCTAACGCCCTATTCGACGCTGATGGTCGCTGGGTTCGACATGGTGGTTCCGCCACCTGCCTCGAACTCCACCACCTGCATGTAGAAGGTGGCTCCGGCTGCTCCGAGAGGCACCGTGCTACTCCAGTTGAAGCTTCCTGCCTGTTCCGCGAATCGTGGAGTCATGCGGAAAGGGGCGGTCACGGCAATGTCGCCGAAAGGGGTCGCAGTCGGGCCAGGGCCGAGGGAGGACAAAACCAACACGAACTCGCTGCCAGCATCTAGGCCAGAAACGGTGATGTGCATATAGCCGCCTGGTTCACCCCCTGTCACGGAGAGGGTGGGGCCACCGCCGAGAAGGCTGGTGGTTGCGAAAAGCGATACCCCCAAAAGGGCAAGGATGGAAACGGTGCTTAGGATGTATTTCACGTTAGGGCGTGATTGCGTTAGAACGCACGTGGGGAAACCACGATTGTAACTTCTCCTATCTTGAGCATCCGGCGAGGTTACCTCTTAGCCAACCTACTCAATCAAAGTTTTCTCTACTCAATCCGCACATTCATAAAACTCATGAGCGCCAGACCACGGTCATTACGAATCCAAGGCGTCTGATTTCCCGAGGTGCCGCTGAACTGAACCGTGTTGGCGGTGGAGGCGCCTGCAAGTTGCAGACGTAGACGATTGCCGACTGCAGTCACTTGGGTGACGAGGGTGCCATCGTCCAGCTCAAGGGTGGTCCAACTTCCTGCCGGGACCGAAAAGGAACCGCTAACATTGCGGAAATCGAGGAAAACGGCGGTGTGGGTGGCATCGGTCCACGAGGCCGATTGGATATCTGGAGCTTCCATGTCGGGCAATGCCGGCTGCGCGAATAAATGATGCGCAACCTGCGGTCCGAGTTGGGTGCCGAGGGAAACGTAGGAAGAGTAATGGAAATGACAGCCATCGTGACCGTAGATGCCATTTGCAGTGGCCGCGTGTATGCGGGCATCGACATGGGTCAAGCGGCGCTGAAAATCCCGTAACTGCAAACTTGGCGATCCGCAACCACGACGGACTTGCACAATCCAAAGATGCTCCAAACCAGGAAAATCTTCTTGCCAATCTTCCGCCATGCTTTCGAAACCGCTGCGCCATCCACTGGCATTTGCGCCATCGGATTCCCCTTGGTACCAAAAAATGGCGCGCGCACGACTGGCCAAGCGCGAACGATTGGCACGGTAAAGCAAACGCCCATAGATTGTGTCGAGATCCTCAGGATTCAGTTCATTGCGTTGATGTTGCGCCACCGTAGTGCCACCCACCGCGCCATTTAAAACCGCAACCGGAACGCCTTCTTCATCGACGATTTGTCGCGCCAAATCTAGTCCCCAGGATCCAATAAACCCTGGTACATCCTGCAGCTCGCCGCCGGCAATGTGCCAATCTAAATCCGCCCCGACCAAACCAGGATCGACTCCCGAGTTACCAAAGCTACGAATCCATGGCGATTGATCGGTGATGTTGGCGAGTTGCTCGGCATAATAATCAGCTGCGACAGCATTGGATTGACCATGCACAATCAAGACATCTCCAACCGCGAGGTGCGACCAGGAGTCCAAGATTTCATCGACGCCGTTACGCTTCAGGATTAGAAACGCCTGGTAATGAACTAGCCCAGCAGGCGCAGAAACAGAAAGCTGAAAAGGTTGGGGTTGCAGGCCGGCGGTTAGAGCCCTCACCTCGATTTGCTGCGAACGCTCCCAGTCGCCGTTCCCCTGCACCAGCAAACTCAAGTGTTGCATGCTTGCATCCGGGCGTCAATCTCCGGCCACCGAGATTTCAGCGAGACCGGTCTTGCCGCGTGGAAACAACTGCCAATCTTGAGGGCTCATGGAAAGCTCTACTGGATTCACGCTGCCTTGAAAGGCCAAGATGAGGATGGCAAACATGCCTTCACCATAACAGGAAAGGCTCGAGTGAAGCCTTAACCCTGCTTGGCCGTCAAAGAAACTCCGTAAATACGCTGCGCAGTCCCAGTCAGGTGCGTCAAAAGAGCATCGGCGCTCAGCGGCTTGCCAGTGGCCATTTCAACCAATTTATGGGTTGGATAGCGCTTGCCATGACGATGCACATTCTCGCGTAACCAATCTAGGAGCGGCGCAAACTCGCCTTGACGGAACATGGAGTCAAGGTCCCCTAGCTCCGCCTTGGCAGCTTCAAACAGCTGCGCGCAAATCAGGTTGCCGAGCGTGTAGGTCGGGAAGTATCCAAAAGCGCCCATCGCCCAGTGAATGTCCTGGAGGATGCCATCGGAGACCGACGTCGCGCGGATGCCGAGCAAATCCTCATAGGTTTGATCCCAAAGTTCCGGCAGTTCATCGACGGTTACCTTTCCAGCGAACAACTTACGCTCAATTTCAAAACGTGCCGCAACGTGCAAGTTGTAGGTGGCTTCATCGGCTTCGACTCGGATCAAGCTTGGACGACAAGTATTCAGCGCCGGCTGCATGGCGGCAGGAGTCATCCCTGCTTTATCCGGGAAGGCGGCAACAAAGTGAGGCATGGCCCATTCCCAAAAAGACTCGGAACGCCCAACCATGTTCTCCCACAACCGCGATTGCGATTCGTGCATACCTAAACCGGTGGCATTGCCAAGCGGCGTGCGCACATCGGGCCCCACGCCTTGCTCGTACAAACCATGACCCGCTTCATGCATCACGCCATAGAGCGCCGGGCGGATGTCATCTTCCTGGTAACGCCAAGTAATGCGGACATCGCCACGGCCAAAGGTGGTGCAAAACGGATGGGTGGTTTTATCCAAACGTCCACCCTCGAAGCTGTAACCCATTTTCGCCGCGACCAGGCTAGTGAACTCTTGCTGCTTGGCTGGATCGAAGTAACCCTGCGCCGGACTCTCATCGACCACTACGCCACTCTCCTTCACCGCTTGAATCATGGGCGCCAGAGTGGAGCCCAACTCTTCGAACATGGGCACTAACTGCGCTTCGGTGGTGCCTGCTTCGTAAAGGTCCAGCATGGCGTCGTAAGCATTGCCGTTGGGAGACAGTGCCGCAGCCTTCTCCTGATTCAACTTCACTGTTTCCGCCAGAGAATCGCGGAACAAGCTGAAATCGGCCTCCTTACGTGCGCGTTGCCAAGCGACTAAACCTGCACTTTCCGCTTCAGCCAAAGCCTTTGCGAGAGCGGCTGGTATTTTTGACTCGCGCTCCACTAAACGTCGCGCTTCCAAGACCTGCGCCTCTAACTCGGAGCCTGATTCCGCAACCTCCGCAGCAGCCTCAATCGCGTCGCTTAATTCCGCTGAGACCATCTTGGCGTGCTTAATCTCCGCCAAGGTCGCAAGGATTTTGCCGCGCGCTTCTGCCCCCTGTGGAGGCATGTAGGTTTCTTGGTCCCACTGCAAAACTGCAGAACCATAAGAGAGATCCGCTTGGATCCCCCACAACTCGAGAAAACGTTGTTCCGGTGCCATTCCTGTAGCTTAACAGCCCGTGGACTGGGAACAGGACGATGGCACCAGAACAGGCGGACGTTTTACTTGGTGACGGGCACCAGGCGGAAGTAATCCACGCCCACGTGCTTGCCATCGACGCTGCGAATCGAAATCGTTTGGTCAGGGCGTTTCATCAGGCGAAGCTCGCCTAAATCCAATTCGCCGCTCGGCATTAAGCCGACACCGGAACAATCGATCACTTCGCCGACCTGCTTGCCACCGACGAGGAGTGCAAAGCTTCCAAAGGCTTCACCCTTAGCGAATTGAGCATAGAGCTTGTACTTTCCAGATGCCTTAATCGAGATTGGGAAGACCAACATATTGTCGGGCTTCTCGGTCGACCATTCCAAGAAGGCGAGGCTACTCCAGCGAACCGAAGGATCCGCGAAGGTTTGGGCAGCGACCGAAGTGCCATCGGTCAAGCGCAGGCCTTGGGCAGACTCCCCTTCGAGAGCTTCCTTGGCCATGAAGAAATTGGGAGTGGGCAATTCGGGTGGCAACCGTTGCTCCACCGGGTAGGTCGCATCCATGGAGCTCTTGGAGTCCAATGGTGCGTACCACCAAGCCAAAGTGCTGTAATCCACTATGGAATCACCTGGAAAAGTCACCCCTGGAGAAAAGCTAAGGTCTTCCGTGCTCGATGGCGCGTCCATTCCAAAAAAGCGCATCATGCTGGTATTGCCAAAGCTACCTGGGCCATTGCGCAAAGTCACTTGGCCGAAGCCACCTGACACGGGGCCAGTGACATAGTCGGCGAAGGCAAAGGCACCGTCTTGCGTCATGGGAAGCATGGAAGGCGAAGTGGCCGACAGCATATAACCGGCCAAACGTGCCGGGCCCTCTACGGTCCAATCAGCTCCTTTGGGCGCACCTTTTTCACGAGCTCGTTTCCAACCTGAGTGCAAAACGAGGGGTGGCATTTCGGTATCCAGAGGGTAGGCGTCTAGGCCAATCCGAATGCCAAAGCGTGCTGCCTCCTCGAAGGGGCTGCGCACGATAATGCTCATGCCATCTTCAAAAGGAATCGGCAGGCGAAGGTGAAAGGTGCCGGTTTCTGCATTCAATCCAATAGGATAGGAATAGAAAGGATTGGCTCCAGGACCGCTGCCGAAGAAGTCACCCAAAGGGACGCGAAGGGCAACATCGCCCTCGTATTGCACCAAAGTCTTGAAATTCATTTCGATGCTGAGTTCCAAGCTGCGCAGCATTTCATCGACCTCGGCCGGCGAGGTTTCATGAATGAAGGTCAACTCCATCCAGCGCACCATGCCTTTGCCAATTAAAGTCCAGCGGTACTCGCCCATGTCACGAGTCATGTCCGGCGCCAACTCGACAAAGCGTGAAGAGCCCACCATGAAAGGGTCGCGCTTGTTATTAGTTTCCGGGGTGATGCCATCGGTAAGGATTTCTCCAGTCCGCTTAATCACCGCCAAATGCTGATCCAATAACTCTTTGGATACCGATGGAAAGCTAACCCCAACACCAAGGTTGGTGCAATCCACTTGCAGACGCACTGCTGTCGATTCAGGAGCGGTGTACTTCACCATCATCGACTTGTTAAACGGCAACGGCAGATGACTGTCCCAGGAAGTGCCTAGCACCATACCCAAAGGACTTGGAAGGTAGCTTGGAATGCCATTTTCAACGAAGTCAGCAAAATCCCAAGTGAGCGTTGCAGCTTCACTACCGTCGACGAAAAACTCGACCGTGCCTAGGGTGGATGACATCCACAGGCGCGAAATCACCGAAGGGCCACTCCAGTTCAGGCTTACCGATTCGCCGGGCTGCACCAGGCGGTCTTCGGTGGTCACCCCCTCCATGGGGCGCGGGGCCTCAAGCATCCAGATGTAATCATGGGTGCGTTGCAGCAGGGCTGGATAATCTAGCTTTTCACTTCGATCCACCATCCACCCAGTAGGTGGTCGCTGGAAGTAATCGATAGAGGGCTCCTTCTGCTGCTGTTGAACAGGCATGAGGAGGAAAGCGCAAACGAGAGTTGACCCGAGCATGGGCTAATTCTACCCCATGCCTGGGTCTTTTGACGGGAGAACTATGCGCGCCCGTTATTTCTTGCGGGATTGCTTTTTTCGCGCCACTTTTTTGCCCGAAACCTTCTTTTTAGTCGGTTTTTTGGATGGCTTCAGCGCTGCTTTCTTGGCGGCTAGTTTGGCTTTGGTCGAGCCTGGCTTGCGCCCCGGCTTGCTTTTGCCCTCCTTGATGCCTGCCGCGGTCAGCCGGCGCTTCAACTGCAAGGCGCTCATAGCAGAAAGTGCGTCTAGGCCTTCCTGTTGCTTGACCTGTGGGCGGGTGCGCCCCTTTTCCCACAACCAAACTGTATTGAGACCAACTCCAAGTAAAGCGGCCAAAGAGCCTTGGGAAAGATGATGCTGCTTTCGCAACTCACCTACCGTGGAGGACCGAAAAGCCGAACGCACTTGAGGCACGTAGGCTGCTTTTTCAGCGCTCACCCGGTTCATTTGCTTGGTCAAGGAATTCACCTGACGTTCTAGATCCCGTACGCGAATACGCTCTGCTTGAAGGCTTTTCAAAAGAGGGCGCACGTTGTCGCGCACTGCTTTATCGGTTTCTTTACGGATCTCGTTTTTAATTAAAGTTGCAATGTTAGCCATGTGTCGATTCGAAGGTATGAGTCAAAAATGACGGGATACATCATAAGGTCATTGTGAATTATTTTCTGGACGATGTCCTTTCTTCCAATTGAAAACCCGACGAGAAGTTATCCTCGCCGGGTTCCAAAGAACAAAATCTACTCGTCTTGCTTAGAGTCGAAGTCATCCATGGCTTCTGCCTCCTGGATTTCCTCGGGGCTCACTTCCTCTGCGGACTCGGCAATGACATCGGGCAGAACCATCAACACGGAAGCGCGGTCAGGCTGCAGGTATTTTGCTGCCAAAGCCGACAGATCCGCCACCGAAAGGTTCTCGTAAAACTTCACCAAGCCGCGAAGTTCATTCAACGATGCTGGGCGTCCTTGCGCATGCTCCAAAGTCGACAACCAATATCCATTGGTGCGCTGTGCATCGCGCAACTGATTCAACAGTGGGCCGGAAAGGCGTTCCACTTCTTCCTCGGTCACGCCATCGGTGGCCAAGCTAAGTGCCACCCCACGGCATGCTTCGAGTAGTTCATCGACCTTAGCTGGGTCACCATTGGCTTGAATCAGCAAGCCACCAAGGCCGTGGTAAATCTGCGAAGACTCGGCACCCGCGCCTGGGGAGTAAGCTGCACCCAAACGTTCACGGACCTCTAAGCGCAGTCGATCGCTCACAATCGTGCCGAGGAAGCTCAGGTTACGGCGCGTGGACGCAACCCGGCCATCGGTGGTTGGGAAGATCATGATCAAAGTTGCTTTCTGATCTAAAGTGTCAATCGTCCGCTCCACCTTGACCCCGCCCATAACTTTCACACCGGCGCGACGATCGGCATACTCCTTTATGGCACGCCGAGTCTCCAAAGCGCCAAAGGTCTGCGCTCCGAGTGCGATGACTTGATCGACGTCAAGATCGCCAACGACAGTGAGTTCAATCGGAGCCGCCTTCAAATGTGGCTCCATAGCTGCACGTATGTCCTCCATTTCGACTCCCTGCAACTCTTCAAGAGATGGGAAGTAGGACAGGCCAAGCAAGCTAGCTCGTTTGCCTCCAGTTACAACTTTAGGCGCAAAATCAAACAGCATCGGACCGTTAGCGGTGTGCTTGAACTGTTCGAAAATCAACGGCACTTGCGCGCGAATGACATTCAATAAGTCAGGGCGATAGCCCGGATGCTCCAAGTAAGCACAGGCCAACTCAAACTGCAACTGCAGATCTTCGGAAGTGGTCGCGCCGGAAAAAGAGAAGTGGTCATCTCCCACCGTCATGCCCACGCCAACCTGTTTGCCGGCAGTGATGCGGCGCAGTTCATCGGAATCGTGTTCACCTAGTCCGCCACCGGTGTAAACGCCAAAACCAGCAAAGGAGGCCGCGATTAAGCTGTCATCGTCAATCGCAAGGTTGCCTTCGCCGACCCGTGCGCTCATGATGATTTGGTTTTCCTTGAAGTCGGTTTTCTTGATATTTAAGCGCACACCATTGGCGTACTCCACTTGCCAAAAACCCAAATCTTCCACAAAGGATTGACTCTTCACTTCGCCAGCCTGGTCCGCAGTCGAGGCATAAGCAAAAGGCTTCACTTCAATCACTGCGCCTTCCGCAATTTTTACTTCTCTGGCTGCGTTGTAGGCACCCATTAAGGAAGACTCTGCATCTTCTAGATCCAAAGAGCCCACCGCAGTAATGCTCGGCTTGCCACCACGCCAATTGTTGCGCAAGGCCTTCAAACAATCCTCCACGGTCAAGGCTTCGAGTACTGGCTTGTACAACTCGCGATCGTAAACCGCGTTGGTGGGCACAGCACCGGATTCCACCTCCGCGAGAATGGCTTCGCGAAGACTTGCACTATGCGCACTGCTTTCGCGGTCAACGGCTTCATCCAGCGCACGCAGGATTCCGGCACGGACTTCTTGGAGTTCGGCTTCTTGGAAACCGAAGTTCAATGCAATGCGCAGCTCCACATAGGCTGCAATCATCGCTTCTTCCCATTTTTCAGGGTCGGCGCTGAGGTTGAGAGCTCCACCTTCAAAAATATCCAGGCCGCCGGCATTAGAAGCGCTTGCCGAAAGGAATGGAGTTTCTGGCTTCTTCACCGCTTCCGAGAAACGCAAAGCCATCATCGAGTGGGCCACTTGGAGGGCCAAATCCTTCTTGCGCTTGGCGACGCTATCCAACTCGTCGGAAAAAGGCTTTAGGTTGGAAACCGAAATTTGAACCGATGGCAGTTCTGGCTCGTAAATCGCAAACACCAGGTCTTCCATGGTGGGAACTCCTAGTGCAGGCTCCATTAGGACTGGCGTGCCGGGGCCAGTGAAGTCATCGAAGTATTCTTCCACGAGTGATGTCGGATCAAAGTCACGCAAGTCCCCCACAATCACCATGGTCATGTTTTCCGGGCGATACCAACGTTGATAAAACGCCATCACCGACTCCGATGTGAACGCATCGCGCACGGGCTTGGTGCCAATCGGCAAACGCGATGCCAACAAAGTTCCCGCGTAACTCATATTCAGTGATTTCACAAAGGCACGAAATCCAGCAGAATCGCGTTCACGTTGCTCGCCATCAATCACGCCCTTTTCCGCCTGCACTTCCGCTTCGGCAATGGTCATGCCACCTGCGAAATCGCGCATGACCTGCATGCCGTCGCGCAAACTTGCCTCATCGCGCCCCGGCATATCTAGCTTGTACACCGTCTCAGAAAAAGCGGTGTGCGCATTGGTGTCGGCACCAAATGCCATGCCGTGGCCTTGGAACCACTCAATCAAAGTTCCAGCCGCAAAGTTGTCCGAACCATTGAATGCCATGTGCTCCAAGAAGTGCGCCATGCCTAGCTCGGTATCGGTCTCACCGAAGGAGCCAGCGTCCACGTGGAGACGAAGGTAAACCCGATCTTGCGGTTCTGGGTTATTCACCCAGGCGTAACGCATGCCGGTAGGCAAAGATCCGTAATGAATCCTGCCATCGACCTCTAGGTCAGACTCCTCGTGCGCCCAAGCGCGTACGGTGCCTGCGGGGAAAGTCTCTTGTTGAGCAGATGCCGATGGCGCGAAAACGCCAATCGCCAAAACAGCTGCTGCCAAATAGGGCAAGCGCAGCCATGAGGGGCGGGAATGTTCCATGACTCCGCATGATACGCGGAGTCACCGAAATCAGGTGCTCTTTTGGCCCGCGTCCAGGCAACCTTTGCCAGCACGCTTGGCGCGGTAAAGAGCTTCATCGGCCCCGGCCACCAAATCCTCAAAGTTTTCCACCTTTTGATCGGGATAGATGATGAGTCCAGCCGAAACGCCGGGCATGGGCTCCATGGGCGGAAGGACTTCGCGCAGGTGCAGTTCGACGGCATCGCGCAGACGTTGGGTGAGCACGAAAGCGCCCGCCCCATCGGTGTGCGACATGAGCAGTGCGAATTCATCGCCGCCAATACGCGCCACCATGTCGGACTGGCGCGTGGCCGTCTGCAGGTAGGAGGCGAAAACTTGCAATAAGCGGTCTCCTGCCGGATGTCCGAGTTGATCGTTCACACTCTTGAAGTGGTCGAGGTCAAACAAGGCCAAGCTCATCGGGAAACCGTAGCGGCGAGCGCGATCAAACTCCTGATTACCAAAGCGCTCAAAGGCGCGGCGGTTGAGAACTCCGGTCAGGGAATCGCGCAGTGCAATCTCCTCAATCCTGCGCCAAACTTCATCGGAGGCGCCGACTTGCTGATTGCGATCCATAACTTTACGCAGACGATCGGCGAGTTCCGTAACCGATATATCCGCGCAAGAAATCACCGACATATCCGGCGCTTCCTCCTTTACCGCCAAGGCCCATGCAACGCTTTTCTCGGTACCGAGGTGACGGTCGAGCAAAACCGCATCAATCTCACCGGAAGCTGCGGCGCGCACCAGCTCTTCTAGGTCGCGCGCCGCACGGAACACACAGCGGATGCCTTCCGAGCGCAAACAATCCAATAAATGCGCAGCGCGGGTAGGCGTGCTTCCGGCCACCAAAACACGCACCAGGCGGATGCCCTCTTCCTCCATGGCATGCCCAGACTCTGGCAAACGTAGGTTCATATTGGCGAACATGTCGACAACATGGCGCGATGCCTTCTGCACGGAGCGGAATGGACGCTGCAGATCTTCTGGCAAGCGCTCGAACTCCTCCACTGGCAAATCTGCGTTCCAACGCAAGGCGCCCAAGGGATACTCGAGGTCGTTCAGGGTCGTACCGAGCAAATCTAAAACCAAGTTGGAGCGGTTGCTGTCCTCGCGCTTCACCAAATCAGCATGCAACTCGGAGACGTCGTGAAGTTGCACCAAGACTAGCTCTTCAGCGCCAACCGAAGCCCGATGCGGGGTTAACGAAACCTTGACCTTACGCTCCTCCCCATCTTGGGAGCGAATATCCATCATTTTGGACCAAGGGCGCCCCCGATGCAAAGCAACCCAAAGGTCCTGGACTCCCTCCTTTCCAGTAGTGAACTCATGCAATAAAACGCGCAGGTTGACTGCTTCTTCAACCTGAGTGGGCAAATTAAACCATTCACTTGCCGCCCGATTGAAAAAGCGCAGCTGACCGTCTGGCTCGGTGACCAAAACGGGATCCAAAAGTGCGTTGAGACCGGTCCACGGAAAATCCGCTGCCGATCCCCCCGGTGAGGAGGAAGAAATCATAGGGTTCAATGCGAAAAATCTAGTTAGTTATAAGAGTGTCTTGGTCCACAGTCCTATCATCGCACGTGTGTTTGGCAATCTTGAGTGCGCTGTTGGGAGCAAGGATCTCCACCATTCCTTCCTGGGCAAGCCAGGAAACTTTGCAACCTTCTACATGCAAGCGAAGCGGAATCTCGCGTAGGTGCTGCGCCTTGCGGGGGCTGCGGTCAAACGCTCGCACGCCTGCCTGCAGCGTTTTCTCACGCAGATCAGGGTCCAGAATCCATGATAATCCTGGCCGGATTTCTTCAACTTCTTTACGCATCGTCATTGGGGGTTCAGACTGTAGGGGCTTCGGCGGGGATGGTACCCTGTCGACACCATGTGGAGGAAGTTCCCAGTCATCATCTTGCTTGCCGTTGCGACTCCGGCCTGCACCACCATCTCGCGCACACCGGGTCCGGCTCAACTGGACCACGAGCTTTTTTATGGCATCGACACCAACCCGACCCAACTCGAGGTTCCTTTGGATGGCGCGGTTTTTGTTTCCGGTGAAATCGACTCCCGCGTTTACCGACGCCTTGCTGCAGCTTGGGAAGCCGGTGAAAAACCGAGTTATCCGCTCATTGGTCGCGAACCGGCACTGTGGTTGCGTGAACTTGAAGTCACCCCCATTCTCGATTCTGGTGGGAAAGTGCATTTAGAAGCAAAAGCCCTGGCCCCATATCCGGTGCGCCTGACTTTGCTCGCTATGGAAGATGGACAGCCCGCGACTCTCTCCCAAACCAACTCCGAAGCTTGGAGCGCCGGCAGTCATTTCGGTTCGGTCAGCGTCGATTACGCCGCATTCAGTGGCACCATGATTATTGTCCGCGTCGAAGGAGCCCATCAGGCGATGGAATCTTGGGTGCGTCTGATGCCGGCGCACTAAACGCCCTCCCTTTAAGGAAAGAACAGCAGCTCGACCCGAGGATCTAACTTCCAATCCCGGGTGTTGGCACCAAGCGGCAAAGTAGTCACGCGCTCGGTGATTTCGAAAACATCTTCGGCAGGGAGGCCATCGCCATCGCTCCACGACACACGCAGTTTAAAGCGAAAGGGTTCACCCTCTTGAGTTTGGGTAAGCACCAACACACCCTCCTGATTATCTAATTGCAAGCTTGGCGCGCCCCCACGGTCGAGCCATTGGCTGAAGAACCAACCGAGGTCACGTCCGGCGGCTTCTTCCATGGCGCTGATGAATGCGGAAGACACGACAGCCTGGCCTAAGTGACTTTGGTAGTAAGATTCAATGCCGGCGAAAAATGTTTCATCGCCCAGCTCTTGGCGCAGCATGTGCAAAACCCACGAACCCTTTTGATAAGTATTCGCGGCAACGCGACTGAAGAAATCGTTGGGTTTACGATATTCGCGCCAGCGGATGGGCGTTTTCACAGCGAAACGACTGCGCATCCAACGCGAACGATTGCCTTGCATGGCCGACTGCAAACTTGGGCCGCCCACTTGGGCGTGCAACCACGGGCCGAAGTAACTGGCAAAGCCTTCCGACAGCCATGCATCTTCCCATTGCGCATAACCCACTCCATCGCCGAACCACATGTGAGCGAACTCATGGGCAAGAGTTCCAACGCCCGAATCGCCGTAATCGAAAATGGTTTGCGCTAGCCAAACATTGCCTGGATATTCCATGCCGCCCCAGCGCGTAGGAATTTGCACCGTGGTGAACTTGGCGTACTGATAAGGCCCGAAGGTCTTCTCCATGGTCGTCATCCAACTGGCATGATGAATCAAACCAAGAGAGGCTTTCTCCATGTCTTCCGGGAACACGAAATGGTCCTGAATCCGAGGATCCCCATCTTCGACCACGCGCAAAAACGGTCCGGCCGCAAAAGCAAAAAGGCTAGGCGGAATATCACTTGCGGTTTGACCGTGATAGGTCTTTCCAGGGCCCGCATCCTCCCTCGCCTGAACTTCCTTCCAATCACCGCTGCCGATGGCACTCCAGCCGGCGGGAATGTGCAAGGTCAAGGCGAAGGCTGCACGATCGGCATTGGAATCTTCGCAAGGCAGCCAGCCGCGTGCGCGCGATGCAAAGTGATCGGTGAACAGATAAGTCGCGCCGTAACGATTGCGGCTGCGGTACAAACCGTCGGCTGGATTGCCTGAGAAGGTCAGCGAAAAACGAATGTCGTCGCCGGCCGATGCGGTTTGACTCAAGGGAATCCGCAACGCAAAGGCATTGGTCTCCACCTCAAGGTCCTCCCCCGCTGCATTTTGGAACTGCATTTTCCAAGCATCGCCGGTCGCTGCATCGAGAAAAATACTGTCGATGTCCTCCACCGCGCGAAAGTGATAATTCACAGTGCCTTCAAATCCACCTCCAACTAGTACATGCAAATCCACTTGATAAGCGATGGCATCTTGCGCTTCATAGCCGCGGAAATTCGCAACCGTCGGCAAAGCACTCGCGGCTTCTGCTGTAGCAGGACTTTGCGTAACAGCGGATTCGGCTGCGCCCTCTTGGCAGCTGAGAAAAAGTGATAGGAGGAGAATGGAGTACATCGGATGTTTACTCATGAACAGCGCGCAGGAGAACATCGGCATCGTCGTCGATAAAGGCTTGGCAGGCGAGGCGCACTTCCTCTGGACATCCGAAGCCATCCAAGATCGCTTCTTCTAGTTTGCCAGGTTCCGCAAGTTTGCCTTCCAGTACCGTGACTTGGCAAACACCGCAACGTCCGGCGTGGCATCCAAAAGGAATCGGCAGGTTATGAATCTCAGCGAGATCCATGAGGGACCCTTCCCCTTCTACTTGGGCAATGTTGTCAGGACTTTGGATGCGAATTTTAGCCATCTATCTGTTCAGGGTTCGGTGCAAGCAGACGCTCGACGGGTTTGCCGCCAACCAAATGCGATTCGAGAATTTCTTCGACGTCGTCTACGCCAAATCCGGAGTACCAAACATTGTCGGGCATGACCACGGCATGCGGACCGCCAGTGCACGGCCCCAGACAACTAGTCATGCTGGCACGGATGTGACGATTCAATCCGTGTTGTTTCAAACACTGCTTAAAGGCTTGACCGATGGCGGCACTGGCATGCTCCCCACCACAAGACTCCTTGTGGCCTGGTGCGCGTTCATTAACGCAAATGAAAATCAGTTTCTCAGGTCTCGCCATGTTCAGAAAGTGCAGCGTAGCGTTGCCGCGCTTCCAGAACCTGGTCGCGGTAAGCCCACGGGCTTGGACTCTTTTCTTGTAGGCTCAAAAAATAAGCCTCCTGGCCCCCAGCGGCCTTCATTTGTCGGTCTACCCGTGCTGGGCCAAGCCGATAACTGAGCAAGGCGAGGTCCACGTTGCCGTCATGGCGACGCAACATCTTCGAGAGATAGCGCGCGCCCATGCGTAGATTGTCCTCAGGAGCATAGGGAGGGCCGGCAATGCCCATTTCTTCGGCGAGTTCGGCGGCAGTCGGTGGCATCAGCTGGCACAGGCCGAGGGCGCCCACACTCGAAACGGAATACGCTTTGCCACGAGATTCCGCGTAAACCAAGCCGGCAAGCAAATTCGGGTCAACATGATGGTCGGCGGCGGCACTTTGTATTTGCGGCATCCAATCCAACACGCGTGTGTCCGAATTGGGCATGTTCCAAAGGCCTACTAAAACCAGGACCAGGCCAGCAACAACCAACAGACCGCCTAAACGAGGACGTGCTTTCACAACGGCAGTGTATCCGAGCCTACTTCTTCAACCACTCCTGCCACAACGCCGAGCGCCGTTGCATTTCGTGGCGCGGGGTGCGGCTGAGGATGACAGGCGCATCCACGCCGGTCAGTGCGTAAAGGAAGTAGCAGGTTAATGGGCGCATGTAAGCCGGGCCACGGTCGAGGATTTCTAACAACACGGCGACGGATTCTTCGGAAGAAACCTTAGTCGGGTCATCAAATCCCTCGGCGAGCACAAAACCAGCATCGCCGGCTGCGCGACGCAACCACGTAGCTGGGCCGCCATCGCGATTATCCGTCCACCATGCGCGATAGGTACCGGCAGGGTCGGGTGTCATGCGGAAATCGACTGCGAAAGTGGAGGCCAGCGCTTCCTGCAACTCGGTGTTGCGTGGATCCCCGGAGAGTAGACTCATCAAACTGATTGCGGAGGATGGATCTCCCATCGCTCCAGCCAAAACAGCGGCGCGGCCCGCGATTATTGGATCTTGGTGGATCATGTATGGGCGCAATAACGAACGGGTGGCCCCAGCGCCGCGTTCCATGACTGCGCGAATGTAACTACTCTCCAAAGCACTGCCCGCGAAGGCTGGAAAGAGTTCCTGCAAAACAGCGCTGGATTCAGCTCCAGGGATGGCAGCAACTGCCGAAACTGCTGAAATGCGCATAGCGATATCACTATCGAAACAGGCTTCCTTGAGTAGCCCCAAGGAGTCTGGGTCCGCCATTTGACCGAGCGCCCACATGGTTTCACGACGCAACTCCGAGGCCAAGCCGCTGGCAGCATAAGGAGTGATGGCGCCGCGCGCACTTGGATTACCAATCTCACCTAAACCGCGAATGGCTTGGCGCACCACCAAGGGATGGATGTCATCGAGTGCCGTAATCAGTGGAGTGATCCCTGCATCGCCAGATTTACCGAGCGCGCGCACGGCAGCGAGGCGGACGATGTGACGGTCATCATTCAACGTGGAGGTCACATCGGGAATGGAGAAACCGCGCATCGCTTGGAACAGGAGGTCGGAGCGTTGCGGTTCGTCGAGGCCGTGCAGGGCATCTAAAGTTGGGTAAAGCAACGCCTGATTGGGGCGCGTCATCGCCATGTTCAAGATGCGGGCTGCTAGTTCAGAATCCCCGGCAAATTTCGGCAAGACGTGGAGGAACTCGGAACCGAGCGCATCGGTCCAATAGGTGTTTCGAGAGGGCAGGGACTCCAATTCACCAAGCCAGTTATTGAGAACTTCGGCGTTGAGGGTGGCAATGCGTCCGGCGGTCAGCTCCAGCAAAGCCTCGGTGCGCGCTTCCCCATGTAAAGCGGAACCATCAAAGTCGGCGAGGCGTTCGGCGAGAAATTGACGACCGGCGGCATCGGAGGCGGCGAGTGCTTGCCAGGAAGTTTCTCGGTAAAGCTCCTCGAGTCCATCGGACAACTTACCAACCCATGGCGAGCCTGCGGTACCGCGGAAAGTCAGACGCTTACGCCGTAACCCCACGCCAATATCAATGCTGAGACTCCGCGGAGCATCGGCTAAACCTAGGGTGCCAGGGAGTAATCCAGCATCGAGCAGGCCAGCGGTTTCGATGAGTTGTAGCAAGGCTGCCTGACTGTTTTCACCGACCAGGCGATCTCCTGGCAAGGCAACTAAGGGACCGGCCAGAATGTGGGCATCGTTCTCACCTATGGTCCAAGCTACGCGTAACTGACTCAGGTCCTTTGCTTTCACGTCGATGTGACCGCGCACCATATGGAAAGTGTTGCGGTTTTCACCTAGCCAAGCAATCCATGCGGAACCCGCTTGATTAGGGAACTCCTCACCGGTGATGCGGCGCAAACTGGATTCCGCAAGGGGTGCGAAACGAGCGTATTGCGGGTAGAAAACCACTCCACCAACCGCGCGCACTAAAGCAAAGGGTAGAACCTGATCGAGTGTGGGATCTTCTTCCAGCAAGGCATCGCGGAAAACACATTCAGCCATAGTGGCTGCGCCGACACCGCTGATGAAGGGATCTTCCTCCTCCAACATGGTGCGTAAACGCGGCTGCAAGGCTTCACTAACCAAGAGCGTGCTGGTGCTGTTTTGGTGCAGCAACAATCCATAAAGCAAATAAGCTGCTTCTTGAGAAGACTCTGAATTAAGGATTTCGGTTTCCAAATACTCCAAGTCTTCCGCCTCGCCGGTGCCACTTAAAGCAGCCACAGCAACCATGGCAATCTCCACCGAATCGGCCGTCAACGCAGCACGCAGACCGCGGCGTGCATCGGGGTTGTCTGCATAGTCGGAAAGTAAACGAGCCGCGCGCAGGCGCAAATCCTTGTCCCGACCGTACTGCAAGTATTGCAAAAAGGTCGGGATGTAATCAGGATTCAAGTTGTCCGCCAAGCGCGCTTCAAAAACGCCACGGACTGGATTGCGCGGATGATCCAAACCCCGCGCGGCAAGAATCGGTAGACGACCATTGCCTAAACGTCGGGCGGTTTCCAAACACACGCCGACTGCTTGCACAGCCTGCACGCGTGTGGCTGCTTCGACTAACAAGGTGGCATCGTCCGCCCCGCCAACCCATTCCAGAATCTCAGCCGCAAGATGGACCGATGGCGCATACGGTGAACTTAATGCTTTTACTGCGGTGTCACGGGTTCCCAAGCCAAGCTCGCGCAAATCTTCTAGGTAGCGTTTACGGATGATGGCACGGGAATCCTGCTCCATCTCAAAACGCAAAAACAGCTCTTCCGCAGGTCCATCCGGCGTGGCCCAGAGCAAAGGGCGCTCGGCAGTCTCCAATTCGACTTGCTTAGCGGCGGCCTCTTGCTCGGCAACCTCACCCTTGGTTTTTTCAGCCTCAGGCTTCGGCGGCGGCGGCAATTCCAGGCCTCCGCGTTGGGCGAAAGCTGGGGCTCCCAGAAACAGGGAGATGAGAAGCGGGAGAAGGAGGCGGTGTGACATCGAAAGACCCGGGGGCGCGGGCAAATGACCGACCATTCTACTCCTGGTTCGCCAGCCAGTTTCGCAACTCTTGGCTACGTAATTGTTGAACGAGGTCGTCGTCGCGCAGTGGGTCAAAGGCCGAAAAGCCACTCGCACCATGCTGACGTGTGCCTACAAGCGTGCCAGGACCCCTTTCACGCAGATCTAAGGCCGCTACGGCGAATCCATCGTGACAAGTTTCCATGGCCAAAAGGCGTTCTTGGGAGTCCTCGCTAGCAGAAAAAATCCGACATTCTCCATCTCCACTCTCTGGCCCCCGCGCCAAACGCCCACGCAACTGGTGAATCGAGGCCAATCCCAAACGCTCCGCCCCCAGCAAAAACATGTGCTCCACCCCTGCGACGTCAATCCCAACCTCTACTACCGTAGTTCCGCATAGGACTTTGCTTTTCCCGTTACGGAAATCCTCAACCGCCTGCTCTACTTCTGCACCCGGCATACGCCCATGCACGATGCTGTGCGAGATCCCCTTCCATGGACCTTGGAAAAACCGGTCCGCCCAAGCGCCGAGGCCTTCCTCGCCATCAATCCGCGGTACCACCACAAAGCAACGCTGGCCCTGCTCCAACAAAGCGCGCACCTTTCGCGCCTCTTCCTTCCATTGCGCCTCAGCAAAAACCTCGGTGCGGATGCTCGCCCCAGCACCCGCCCGCGCGCGCAAAACGCAGGGATCTAAAACCCCATATTGCGCCCAGGCCAGGGTGCGTGGAATGGGAGTTGCGGTCATAGTGAGCACGTGCGGCGCTTTCCCTTTGGCCACCAAAGCTGCTTTCTGCCTCACCCCAAAACGGTGCTGCTCGTCAAAGACCACCAAGCGTAAATCCCGAAAACCTACCTTTTCGCTGAATAAGGCATGAGTTCCAATCGCGATTTGAGCGGTCCCACCGCGTAAAGCCACTCGACCCTGCCGACGCGCTGCCGCTCCATCATCGCCCAACAATCCCACCACCCGTAGACGGCTTCCCTTCAGCCAGGCACGGAATGTTTTCAAATGTTGGCGCGCAAGTAACTCGGTGGGTGCCATCAGAGCCACCTGCCCGCCATCGGCCACGATCAACAACGCCAATGCAAAAGCCACTGCAGTTTTGCCACTGCCGACTTCTCCATGCAGTAACCGCCCCATCGCTGCGCCCGATGCCAGGTCCTCGCGCATCATGGCCAGAACTTTTTCCTGTTCCGCATTCAACGCAAACGGAATGCGCGACAAAATCCGCTCCCACACTTCGGCGTTTTGCTTCATCGGTGAGGACTTTTGCGCAACACGACCTCGCCCCCGACGGACCTCCATTGCCAGCATCTCGCCAAAAGCTAGGCGGCGGCGAGCGCGTTGGGCATCTTCCTCGGTTCTGGGAGCGTGCAAGGTGGCGAGGGCATCGGCCAAATTGGGGACTCCAGCCGCGCTCAATATGGAAACTGGGAGTGGTTCTGGAATATTTTCCATCCATGGCCCGGCAGCTGCCATCGCCCGACGCACCGACCCCTTGGGCAGGCCTTCATAGTCGGAATACACCGCCCGCAATCCGACCCGCTCGGCCTCCTCTGGCACTACGTTTTTCGGCGCCAGAAGCTTCAGCCCTCGCTCCGTGGACACTTTTGCCTCCAGCCATAACTCGGCACCCTCGACAAACTGCTTTCGCCGGTAAGCCTGATTAAAAAACAGCGCAAGTGCCGTCGTATCTTCTTGTTGCAGCTTCACTTGCAGGACGGAGCGACGGCCTCGGCCCCAAATGGAGCAGCCCACCACTGAGCCGCGTATACGCACCATCTTGCCATCGTGCTCGCCCAATTCCGAGAGCAAGTACTCCTCTGGAATCCTTTCATAACGGCGTGGTAAAAGGCGCAAAAGTTGCTCCACCGTGCGCACTCCAAGCACCTTTTCAAAGGCCTCAGCGCGCTTCGGGCCAACTCCAGAAAGCACCGTCAGGGGGTCCTTCGGGCAGGGCTCAGCAGCCTTTTTTATGCTCACGCTTCCATTTTCTTGAGTTTTTCTGGAGAAGTCCGTTACCCCAGCTAGCTCCTGTCTTAAATACTGTCGTTGGTCGACCGTTCGGGGGGATGGTCCCAGCCCTTCAGATTCGTCTGGAGGTTAGAGCGCTCAATCCGGGGGGATTGCAGCGCTCTTTCCTTTTCTAGTCGATGCGCTCCACCTGAACACGGAATTCATCCTGCTCAAAGATTACAGATTTAGCGCCAGCCGCAATAGCCGCCACTTCTTTTCCGTTCACAAGAATGCTCGTCCCATTGACTCGAATCTTGTAACCCGAAGTCTTGAAAGTGGCCTCTCCGTTGTCCAAGTTCTTGGCGCTAATCGTGTCATAGTTGGAATCGACCCTAACCGTCCATTTGGAATTGACAGTTACCGTTGCAGAGCTGTTGACAGAATTCACTACACAGCTTTCAAAAGAAAGTGTGAGGAACAAGGTAAGTAGAAGAATGCGCATGATGTTTGGACCAAAGAATCGGCTGCTGCTTGCAGTATACCCAGCAAAGTTTTGCCTGGCACCTCCGCACGAGTAAAAAGAGCAGATGGAGTTTCGCACTCAATACGGACCGTGGGCCTTTGTAACTGGGGCCTCAGCAGGCCTTGGCCAGTGCTATGCCCGACAACTCGCCGCTAAAGGCTTGAACCTGGTATTGCTCGCACGACGCGGCGACCGGCTGGAAGTCTTGGCCGAGCAAATCCGCGACAATTGTGAAGTTGAAGTGCGCTGCATGGCCTTAGACCTTTTAGCGGACGATGCCCTGCCGCAAATCCGCAGCGCAATTCAAGATTTAGAGATTGGCCTATTGGTCAACAACGCCGGCTTTGGCTTCCGAGGCGCTTTCCTCAGTGCCGATGCCGAACGCTTGCGGTCCATGGTGCGCTTGAACTGCGAGATTCCAACCTTACTCTGCCATTTGTTCTTACCGGCTATGGTGGAGCGCAAACGGGGTGGAATCATAAATCTTGCTAGTGCGGCGTCGTACCAACCGACTCCCTACATGTCAGTCTACGGGGCAACCAAGGGCTTTGATCTCTTACTGTCTGAAGCGCTGTCGGTCGAAATGAAAAGCGCCGGTGTGGATTTACTTGCAGTTTGCCCAGGCACTATGGACACCGAGTTCCATAAAGTGGCGGGCGGCGTTGCAACTTTCGGCGGCATGGCTGACCCGGAACATGTGGTGCAACAAAGCCTGCACTTCCTCGGTCGCAAGATTTCCTTCCTGCATGGATTACGCAATCGGGTGATGTGCTTCCCTAACCGTTTGGTGCCGCGCAGTTGGTCGGCTGCGATGAGCGGCAAGGTGATTCAGAGAAGTACCGAAGAAACGCGCTGACTAATCGTTCTCGAAAGTTCCCATGAAACTAATTTTCTCTGGCTTAAGTCGCATGACGTATTCAAATAGAGGCAGGACATCGCCATAAGTCACTCCTTTTCGTGGATAGATGCTCACCGGAATGTACTTCATGTCCAATTTGTAAGCTTCGAGCATCGCTTCTAAGCCAGGCACCGGATAGCGAGGGTTTTCTAACTCGTTCGGGTAAAAGAAAAACTTCTGCGCACCAAGCTCGACTCGAATGCGTCGTCCGCGATACTCCAAACGCGCTGCGCCACTCCCACCACCAGTTTCGACAAGTTCACCAGGGTCCGCGACGAACAAAAGAAAATCTAGACGGTCTCCGCATTGGGTCCCGTAATCCGTGGAGAGGCCACGATCTCGAGGCAAGTTTGCATCGATTTTGCCTTCGTACTGTACAAACTTGGCGCTGGCGAGGAAGAAAATCAAAAGTAGGAAAGTGATATCCACCATCGGAGTCAAACTCGGACGTTTCTGTATTGGTGGAAGGGCTTTGCGCATAAAGGAGACTAGCAGCGACTTCCCCTCCAGTTTCTCACCAACAGGAACTTAAATGCGACGTACCACAGGAAGTCGCCTCACTGGCTCTTAAGAGCCCTTACCGACCAAACCATCATGCGTTTGGCTGCTCTGCTTCTATTCCTCTTTCTGACATCGACCGCCTCCGCTCAGGTTTCACAACTGGGCCGGCTAGACCCGGAAACCAATCAGGGCGTTCCAGAAATGTCTGCGGGCAAAGCTGTGGAAGCGATTGCGACCCTATCTAAAGTCGTGCCACGCAATCCAGATGATTACGTTGCTTGGTATTTCTTGGGACTTACCCAACACGGGCAAGGGCGGTTTGGGTTACCGAACGGAATTACGATGAGCCGTGACGGGAAATTTATCTACGTCAACGATCGCAATAACAAGCCGAATCCGGAATGGGTTTTACGTCGGATTCCCATCGCACAGACCGATGCTAAACTGACTCAGTGACCGCCCAGGAATCGCCTCCACCGCTTGAGATTGACCCAGAGACTAGCTTGCCGATTGGGCCGCTAGTCTCTACATCGCCTGCCATTTTTCCAGTGGCTACGGTCTTGCAAGGCGAGCGGGTTCACCTCGAACCGCTAAGCGCTCGGCACGATGAAGACTTATTCGATGCCTATTCTGGAGTGTTTCGAAGACATCGTCCGGTAGCGCGAATCCAGTGACTTCGAGGGCACCCATATTGGATTTGCGATTGTCGATGCCGCCTCCAAACGCGCGCTCGGAACGCTCTTCCTCATGCGCGGTTAGGAAAAAGGCATGTAATCGTCGAGCAAGCGCATCTTGCCAAGCTTCCGCGTGCGCGCGATGAAAACCGATCCGCCCAAGTAGGTCTCCACTTCGGTCAGCGGCAAGCTGCTCAACAAATCCATGGTGGGGCGTCGCACATCGCCGTGGCCGGACCAGTTGGCAATCGGTACCGCCAGAGGATTAAGCCATCGCCACGCGCCCTGAAAAGGCTGCGTATCCACAATCACAAAGTGGCCGCCGGGCCGCAATAACTTCCATGCGCAATCAAAAAGATCCTTGTACTCCGGTGCAATCGCAAAAAGATAGCTGCACAAAATGATGTCCGGGTGGGCGGTGTCGAGGTGCTTGCGCAAGATCCCCTTCAAGGCGGCGAAGGGTGGATTGAGGAGGTCGCCATCGTAAAGCGCCACGTTGTCGCAATCGAAGCGATCTAAACGGGCCTCCGCTCGGTCTAACATTTTGGAGGTCGCATCGATCCCTAGGACTCGCCCGCGGGTGCCTACCGCTGCGGAAATCATCGGCAGATTCAGGCCGGTGCCGCAGCCAATTTCCAAAACTCTATGCCCGGATTGCAAGTCCATTGCGCGAATAGCAGCGCGACGCGGGCCCGCATAAAGCGGACGGCACACCAGATCGTAAATCGGTGCAATACGCGCATACCATCGACGCGTGGCGCTCAGGGATGAGGGGGGCATAGGTGTCTAAACTGTACGCATGCCGAGCTGCCAAGACCTACTCGAAAGCCATGCGGATTTAGCATCACGCCTGCAACACCATTTAGAAGCTGTGGTGATGGGCGATTTAGACGCCGCGCGCAGCACCTTTTTGCGCTTTGCAGCATTGCTTTTTGCCCATAGCGGTAGCGAAGACGAAGTTTTGATTCCGGTGTTCCAACAAGCTGAATTGGAATCGAACGGGTGCAGCGTGGCCATTTTGCAAAAGGAACATGCAAAGTTGCGCCGCCTAGTGACTGCCGAACAAGAACGAGTTTTCAAGGACGACGCCACCCTCGATGCACCCACCCGGATTCATTGGGTGGAATCCATGCACATGCTGAAAGAAGTGTTGGAGCACCATGACATGCGCGAGCGAGCAGCCTTCAACCCGGTTCTGGACCAGGCTTTGGGTGCAGAAAAAGCGTCGGCCCTAGCTGCCAAAGCCCATGCAGTGGAAGTCAGGCTGGAAGCCGACTGGTTGGCGCAGCACTCAGCCTAATCATTCCCCCGTCGACGGCAGCTTCTGCTTGTCCAACCACCCGAGAGCGGCTTCACGGTTTTCCAACTTGCCGTCTAACTGCAGCTCAAACGCGCGCTTCAGGCATTTACCAACTTCTGGGCCTGCAGGCCAGTCTCGAGAAAGCAAGTCACTGCCGCGTAAGAAGTTCTCTGGAGCCGCATCTTTGACGCCAAGATTGACCGCGCGATGCATGAGCCAGGCTTCCGGTGGCCAAGGGTCTGGCAACGGTTCATCGCGACCGGCAGCATCGGACCAGGCCACGCGACAGAGAGCAGGGATATCGACGCGGGTTGCCAAACGTCGGATGGCGCCGTCTTTGACTGCATCGCCGACCATTTGCAGTTGCGAAGGGCGCAGGTGTTCGCGCACCAGGGCGACCACGGGTGCGACGACATCGGACACACCATTGATGCGTTTTAAAAGTTGCACCGTTGGACCTTCTCCATCGGTGTCATGGGAAGGGCATCGCCAGCGACTGCGTTGGAAGTAGGTATGGATCGCTTTGCCTAAGTCATGGCACATCACCGCCAACATTTCAATCCACACATCTTTCATTTCTGCGCGACGCTGCACTGCTGCATCTAGGCACAGAGCCGTATGTTGCAGGACATCGCCCTCCGGATGCCAACGCGGATCCTGGGGAACCCCGCGCAGGGCCTCTAACTCGGGAAAGAAGCGCAAAGCGCCGCAAGTCTCTAAAGCCAAAAGTGCCTTACCGGGATAGTCTCCCGACAAAATCTGACGCCACTCCATTTCCAGACGCTCCCGTGGCAGCTCATCTAAATCCAAACTGCGACACAGGGCCGCGGTCTCCGGATGTACTTCCCACCCGTAGCGTGCAATAAAACGCCCGACGCGCATAACGCGTAACGGGTCCTCCGAAAACGCACTCGACACATGCCGCAACAAACCGCGCTCTAAATCCGAGCGCCCATTCCATGGATCCACCACTTCGCCGGTGAGCGGATCTTCCAACATGGCGTTGACGGTAAAATCGCGCCGACGACTGGCATCTCTTACCGACATATGAGGATTCGCGGAAACTTCAAACCCCTTGTGTCCAGGGCCGGTTTTCGACTCGGTTCGCGGCAACGAAACCTCGGCGTTGCCGTTTTCGGTACTCAAATGCAGCACTGCAAAATGCTGACCGACTAAATGCACCTTGCCAAAAGTGGAAAGCAGCTTTTTGAGGGCATCGGCCTCTAACCCATAAACCTCTAGGTCCAAATCCTTAGCTTCGCGCCCAAGCAAGCGGTCGCGCACCGAGCCACCCACGAGAAAACCTCGCCCGCCGGCATCGTGGACCGCTTGGCACAGCGTTTTGGCTAAAGGAGGGAGTTTCATGTGCACCTTAGGAAGCTCTGCTTAAGTATGGCGCGCTGGGCCGCGCAATCGCCGTCAGACTTCATCAGAGATTCCTTAGAGTATCGAAGCAAAAAGCTTCCTGATATATTTTATCCCAAGGATGCAGTCCTCGCCCGCAAACCCGCCACCCGCTAATGCGCCTGCCGCTGCTTTCACCAAGCTGCGAGAGGATGCTCAGCGTGCCGACCGCGCGGTGCGCAAGGAGATCAAGGGATTGCACCCGAGTTTGTGGCGCATCACGCCTCCTTCGAGCGAGAATCTGCAAGCCCTCGAAGCGCAAGCCGCCAGCCGCCCTGCGGACAGTTTGAAGCTTGGCGACACCACCACCGTTTTCCGCACGCAGCTTGCTTGTGGCACCCCCATTATTCTCAAGCACTATCTGCCGACCAAGCGCTTCGAAACCCGCGACATTCTTGGCCGCAGTAAAGCCATGCGCAGTTTGCTTGCCAGCGAAGCCCTACAGCATCGTGGATTTGGAGTGGCGAAAGCGCTCGGCGCCTGGTCCCGCTCCGGCAAGGGGTCCTACTTAGTTCTCGAAGATCTCGCTGGTCATCTTGCGGTGCAGAAGGCTTTGCGCAAACTCGAGGGAAAGGAGCGGTTAGCTCTGTTGACCACCGCTGCCGATGTCATCCGCCGCCTTCACCGCGCCGGTGTGGCTTATCGCGATTTAAAACCGAGCAATATCCTGGTCGCGTTGCCCGGAACGCAATGTTCCGATTTTCGTTTCCTCGACCACGATCGCAATCGTTTCTACAAAGAGGAACTTCCGGAAAGCCTTGCGTTGCGCGACCTTGCGGCATTTCAAGCAGGCACCCCCAGGACGGTTCGCGCAACCGAACAGTGGCAGGCCATGGTGGTTTACATGCCGGAAATCAAGCAGCGAGAGACTTGGAAACGCTGCATGCCACCCCTTCTGCACGAAGCGGCGGTACGCAAGCATCATTGGATTGCGCGGGTTTTGCTCGGCGGTTGCTAGCCCGTCGTGATTAACACTCAGCTTGTACCTAAGCTCCGGCCCCTCTAACTTCTCTCTATGGAATATCTCCCTCGCCTGCTCACCAAGTTGAGCCTTGCAAGCCTAGGCCTTGCGTTTATGCCAGCCTGCGCACTTGCCGTTCCGGGCGATGCCGCGTGGAGCGACCTTCACGTGAATGGATTCGCTTCCATTTATCCGGTCAACCTAGATGCCACGGTGAATGACATTGTGGTCAACGATAGTTCCGGTATTTCCTTCGCCGGTGATCTAGATGTGGAATCCAACCGTGAAAGCGCATTCCTATACGGTGCGCGTGCTGGCTTTGCACCCTTCGAAATCATTGTAAGTGAGTTTGGTTACGACGGCCGCAGCTCCGGTCTTGCCTCAGGCGGTGCCACTTTCCTTGGCGCGACCTTGCCAGTGAACGAAACTCTCGCCGCCAATGTGGATCTAGATATGACCATCACCAAGCTCATGGTCGGCATCGATGTCATCAACACCCCTATCGCACGCGCTGGATTCCTGATTGGCGTGGACTTCTTCGAGTTCGATCGTTTCGCCGCCACCGCTGCAGAAACCAAAACCATCCTTGGGGTAGACGTCATCGATGAAGGCGACAGCGTGGTGTTCTTCGCCAACGAAAGCACTCCAATTCCCATTTTCGGGGCCCGCGGCGATGTGCAACTCCCCTTCGGCGTACGTTTAGGCGGTGAAATTACCGGCATCTCCGCCGACGTCGACGATGCAGAGATTTCCCTGCTCGATATCGAAATCAATGCCAACTATGAGCCATGGGAAAATGTCGAGGTTGTGCTTGGCTACCGCATGATCGATATGCAAGTCAAAGGTTCCATTTCCGGCACTGCGCTGGATGGTGACATCAACCTCGATGGTCCCTTCTTTGGCGTGTCGTTGTACTTCTAAGCTGCACACGTTACAAAAAGAAAACGGCAGGCTGGTCATGACCAGCCTGCCGTTTAGCATGAAATCTCTTACAGGTTAGAAGCGACGAAGTCCCAGTTAATGAGATTCGCGAAGAACGTAGCCAGGTACTTCGGACGCGCGTTGCGGAAGTCGATGTAGTAAGCGTGCTCCCAGACGTCGCAGGTCATGAGTGGCTTCTTGCCATCGGTCATTGGGTTGCCTGCATTGCTGGTGGTGCAGATTTCCAGCTTGCCGCCGTTATCGACCAACCATGCCCAACCGGAACCGAACTGCCCCATGGCTGCTGCGGTGAACTGGGTGATGAAATCTTCGACCGAACCGAAGTCGCGGTTGATGGCACTTGCCAAGTCACCGGAAGGAGCGCCGCCACCATTGGGCTTCATGCACTTCCAGTAGAAGCTGTGATTCCAAACCTGGGCAGCCTGGTTAAAAACGCCACCTTCGGCCGTCTTTACCAATTCGTCGAGGCTTTTCGAGCTGTCGCCGTCGAGCAACTCATTCAGCTTGGTCACGTAAGCGTTATGGTGCTTGCCGTGGTGGAATTCGAGGGTCTCGGCGCTGATATGCGGGGCGAGATCGGAGATGCCATAAGGCAAGTCAGGAAGTTCGTAAGTCATGGTCTTATCGGTACGGCGGGATGAAGCCGGGGCCATACGATAGCAGCACTTTTCCATACGAATTCGTAGAGAATCATCCCCTCCCGGCCTGTTAAATTCCTACCCGTGCGACGCTTGGACCTGCCCCGGACTCTGCTCATAGTCCTCCTCTTCGACCTGATGCTGCAAGGCTTCGGCCTGTGGCGCTCGCTCGACGTGAATCCATCGATTCAAGCCCTCGCCGGCGATGCCCAAGAATACTGGGATCTGGCTGGGGACATTGCTGATGGCCAGCTGGTCGGAGAAACGCCGTTTTTGTCCGCACCGGCCTATCCTTTTTTCGTCGGCCTGATTCGCTCTCTCGGCGGTGGTTTGACCACGATTTCCGTGCTGCAACTACTCATGCGCAGCCTCACGGCATGGCTCTTGGCCAAATGCGCGACACGGTTATTCGGCCATGCTGGCTTTGGACTGGCGACCGCGGTGGCGTATTTGTGGTTGCAAGAGCCGGCCTATTACGCCGTGCGGCTACTCAATTCCTCGCTGCAACTACTCACCTTAAGCGGTTTGGTTTACGCAACGATCGCTTGGCGTGAGACATGGACCCGCAAACGACTGCTCGGCTTCGGCGCCCTGCTTGGCGTTTCGATCCTGTCCAATCCTGGGCTCCTCATAACCGTACCGTTCTTTGCCTGGTGGCTCGGCGTGCGTGGACCGCAACTCAAGCAAACCGCCATGGCTTTAGGCGTGACTGCTTTGTGCATCGCCCCCGCCACTTTGCACAATGCCTTGGCAACCTCTGACTCACCGGGCGGAACTGAATTTATTTTATTGAGTGCACAAGCCGGCGTAACTTTCTCGCATGGCAACTCAGCGGGAGCGATTGGCACTTACAAGCCTCTAGAGGGTGTGAGTTTGAATCGCGCCAATCAAAACGCCGATGCCTACCAACTTGCCGCCGAAGCTACCGGCGAACCGGGCTGGGGCAATACTTCTAGTTACTTCATGGGCCTGGGATTGGATTACCTTATGGCGAATCCTGGCGATGCCATCGCACTGGAATTCGCCAAGCTACGTTGGTTTTTTTGCGGGCGCAACTACGGCGATTTATACAACATCAACCTTGAGAACGCCGACCCTGAATGGCCGCGACAAGTGCCGTTACCGGGTGGTTTGCTGGAGCTTGGTTGGATTTTGCCAGCGGCCTTTTTCGGCATGTTCCTACTCATCAGGCGCGAGAGAAAAAATGCGATTCCGATTGTAGTTTTACTCATGGCCACCTTGTTTGTAGTGGTAGTGTTCTGGTATTCCCCACGTTATCGCCTGCCCGCAGCACCTTTGGCGGCCTTACTCGCACCATGGGCGATTTTCGAAGCGGCACGCTTTATGGGGCGCTCCAAAAGTTGGCTAACGATTGCCGCACTTGCGATTGTCCCTGGCGCCATGCTCGAGGGCTGGTCGCGGGCCACCGATTTTGATCCCCTAGAAGATGTGCGCGCACAATACGACCTACATATTGGCCTGCAGTGGATTGACAGCAAAGATTTCATCCGCGCCCGCCCCCGTTTAGAAGCGGCACTTGCTGGTGGTATCGAACGCGCCGATGTACACAGCGGGATCGCCGAGTGCTTGGTGCAAGAAGGCACCGCATTAGACCAACAAGGCCCAAGCACCCGTGCCGCCGCCGATGCGCTGTACCGGCGCGCCATTGTGCATTACCGCAAAGCCGTCATGCTCAACCCCACGCGCCTAGATGCTGGATTCAGCCTAGGCAGCGTGCTTCACTTTATGGAACAACCAGAAGAAGCACGCACCGTTCTGCAAGCTACCTTAAAAGAAGCGGAACTTCAAAACGATGTTGAGATGATGGCGCGTTTGCGTCAGATGCTTGCATCCATCAAAACGACTGCTGACCCTAATGGCTAAAGCCCATTCCAAAACCACCCCATCGACTCGTCGTACAGCACGTCGGGTTTCGCCCAAAGAACTGCGCTGGACTTGTCCAACATCGTGGATTCCCTCTGCACCGAAACGTGTGGTGGAGCGCCCCATAACCGACCGCTTAGTTGGCCAGGAACGCGCTTTAGAGGCGATCCAGATGGGTTTAGAAGTCGAGGCCCCAGGCTACAATATTTTCGTTTGTGGCTTAGGTGGCACCGATCGCGCGGAAGTCATTCAGGAGTTGTTGGAGCAAAAGGATTTAGATTGCGGCTCTCCTGTGGACCACGTCTTCGTACATAACTTTGAAGACCCCATGGCACCGCGTCATCTTTGTTTTGACAGTGGCGGCGGTGCAAGCTTGGCAGAAGGCATGGGACGATGGGTTTATGCCCTGTCGACGGAAATCCCAAAGTTGCTCAAAGATGAAGCGCACGTAAACCGTCGTCAACGATTGTTTGCGCGTTATCAAAACGCAGAGCAGCAACTATTGCGTCGCTTGCAGACCAAGTTGCGCAAGGTGGATTTATCTTTGGTGACGGTTGAGAATGAAAGCGGCACCCAGCGCGATATCTACTTCCGCGTAGAGGATGAAATCGTTTCGCCTGACGAAGTGAGTGCTTTGCCAAAAGGAAAACGCCCCTCGGCAAAGGCACTCGATAAGTTACGCAAGTGCCGCGAAGGATTTTTGCCGCAGATTGATGTGGTGCGTAAAAAATCGCGCGCTTTAGGGCTGCGTTTGTTGCGCGAGTCCAGCTCGATTGACGAGCAAGTCGTGCAGGAAGCAGTCGAGGGTTTGACGGTAGCGTTAGCGGAAGAACTCGATGCCGACCTAAAACTAGCTGCATGGCTGGGTGATTGTGCGCACTTCGCGCTAAACCGCACCGACCTATTTCTCGGCGGTGTGGAAGAAGAGGAGGAATCCAAAAAGAACCAACGTGGCTTGGAAGTTTTCCAGGTCAACGTGGTGCGGACTCTTCGCGAAGAGAAGTGCCCCATCATTTTTGAGCCGCACCCAAACTATTCGAACTTGTTTGGCACGGTTGAGCGCTCGCGCATGCAAAACGGACCGGGCCATGTTCACTTGGCGGTGCGCCCCGGCTCCATATTGTCTGCAGATGGCGGTTACCTGATTCTCGATGCACGCGACATCTTTAAAGAAGCCGAAGTTTGGCGGGCATTAAAGCGTACTTTGCAGGGAGGCGAACTTTCGGTACACGCTCTAGAAAGTTTGTCTCCCCTCGGCATCACTGGTGCCCGACCGCAGGCCGTGAAGATTCAACTGAAGGTTATTCTCATCGGCGATGCTGGATTGTTCGAGGCCTTGCATGACGATGACTTCGACTTCCCCAACATCTTCAAAGTCAAAGCCGAGTTCGACGACAGTTTACCGCTCACGCGTCGCGCGGTGGAATTGCTGTGTCGTTCGTTACGCGACATCGCGCATAAGGAAGGGCTGTTACCGGTTTCGAAAACCGGATTGCGCGCACTCGTCGAACGTGCTGTGCGCGATGGTGGACGCCGCGGTCGGATTTCATCGCGGCTGCCTTTACTGTCTGACTACTTGCGTGAAGCTTGTTATCAGGCGAAGAAAAATGGCAAGCGCAGTATCTCCGGAGACGCTGTGGAAGAAGCGCGTAAGTTATTCCGCGACCAGCACGCCGCCGATGCTGAGTGGTATCAGCGCCACCTTTTAGAGGGCATTTACCGCATTGACACCGATGGCATGGAGGTGGGTTCCATCAATGCGCTCACGGTAGTCACCCTCGGCCCGCTTGGATTCGGCCGCCCCGCTCGCATCTCCGCCATGATTGCTCCAGGCGATGAGTCCTACACCAACCTCGACCGCGAGGTGGATCTTGCCGGCAGCATTCACAACAAAGGCATGCTGATGGTCGAGAACTTCATGCGCTACCGCTTCGGGCAGAAAAAGAGTGTTCCAGCACGCATGAGTTTGGTCTTCGATCAGAACTACGGCCCGATTGATGGCGATTCCGCATCGGGCGCCGAGCTGTTTGCACTGCTTTCCGCCTTGTCGGAGATGCCCATTCGCCAAGATCTTTCGGTCACGGGTTCCTTAAGCATGCGTGGCGAAATGCTTGCGATTGGCGGAGTGAATGAAAAGATTGAAGGTTTCTTTGAACTCTGCGTGGCACGCGGACTAACCGGCAATCAAGGCGTCGTCCTTCCCTCGATTGTGGTGGAAGACCTCATGCTGCCACAAAACATTGTCGATGCCATTCGTGAACGCAAGTTCCACATTTACTCGGCAGATAACGTGGAGCAAGCGGTGAGCTGCTTGTTCGACCGCCCGGCCAAGCAAGTCTTTGCCGCCGTCGAGAAGCGCCTGGAGCAACTCGACGCCGAGGCCAATGCCAAGGATGATTCCAAAGACGATTCCAGGGAGTCCTCGAAGTCCGACTGATAAACTACTCGCTTGCCCTCCGGGGCTCGCCCCTCTTAGAACCATGCGTTACCTCGACCCGCACATTCACTGCTTTTCCCGCACCACCGACGACTACGAGAACATGTATCTCGCAGGATGCCGGGCAGTGGTGGAACCTTCCTTTTGGCTCGGACAACCGCGCACTACCGCCGGCACCTTCCGCGATTACTTCAACTCCATTTTGGATTTTGAGCGCGCCCGTGCCGCCGACTTCGGTATTTCGCATCGCTGCACCATCGGCTTGAACCCGAAGGAATCCAACGACGAACGTCTGGCCGCGGAAGTCTTGGAAATGCTTCCAGAGTTTATGGGTCGCGAAAGTGTGGTCGCAGTAGGCGAGCTTGGCTTTGATGACATCACCGATGCCGAGGAACGTTCTTTGAGGGCGCAAATCGCCATGGGCATCGAACACAACTTGCCCATCTTGGTGCACACGCCTCACCGCGATAAGCACCGCGGCGCGATTTTGCTAATGGATATTCTGGAAGACATGGGCGTCGACCCGAAAAACGCCATCATCGACCACTCCACCGAGGAGACGACCAAGTCAATTTTGGATCGAGGTTTTTGGGCAGGACACACCGTCTACCCACAAACCAAATTGACCCCGCCACGTTTTGCCAACATCTTCAACGAGTTTGGCATTGAGCGCATGCTGCTCAACACCAGTGCTGACTGGGGCAAGTCCGATCCACTGTTGGTTCCAAAAACCTTGACCCACCTCGAAATGCGCGGCGCCGATCCAGCCGTTTTGCAAAAGCTGGTTTGGGATAATCCGATTCAATTTTTCGGCAAAGAGCGCATGGCGTTACCTGAAAATGGCGAGCCTTTTGATCCAGTTGCGGCCAACGCTACGCATAGCTCGTTGCGCAAAGACTTCGTTTAAGGCTTGGCCCTGGGCTTAACTGCCCAGATATTTCCAAGAATTCCCGTTAACCGTCCCCCGTCGTCCTCTAACAGAAGGCGAGAGAACATTGATTACTCCTTGGGAAACCAAGGGATGAATGGGAGAGCGCCGAGGCCTGGGGGGGCAGCGGCGCTCGTTTTCTTTTGAGGAGAAGCCTGAACTTCCTTGCCTCCAAATGGAACTCTAGGCGTCCAGCACGCCCAAAGTCACGCGAAGGGTGCGGATGGTGCGCCGGCTTAAGATCTTCACTTTGACTGGACTTCCAGGTGCCACAGCTGCAATACGCGCTTTCACTTGGTTGGCGGTTTGGATTTCGCGGCCGTCGATTTCTAAGATGACATCGTCCTTGTGAATGCCTGCTTGCTCGGCGGGGCCGCCTTTCACCACCGATTCCACCAAAACTCCGTAGGTATGGTCCAAGCCACGCAACTTGGCAGCTTGTGCATCTAGACCATTCACCGAAACGCCAATCCAGCCGCGGCGGACGGTGCCGGTCTCCGCAAGGTCATAGACGTAACGCTTGGCAATAGCGGTTGGAATCGCATAGCCAATGCCGCGCCACATCGGTTCGCTGCCGCCGCCGCCGATTGCCGTGTTGATGCCAATGACTTCGCCATTCATGTTGACTAACGGGCCGCCGGAGGAACCGCGGTCAATGAAAGCATCAAACTGAAGGAAGTCTTCATAGGAACCCTTCACCATTTTCAGTTGACGTCCGAGGGCGCTAATCACGCCCAAGCTGGTGGTGCCTTCCATGCCAAGCGGGCTACCGATAGCCATGACCAGGTGGCCTGGGCGGATGAGATCGCTGTCGCCCCAAGCGAGTTGGTTCTTTGCTGCTCCAGGTGGAATGTCCAAAACCGCGAGATCGGTTTGCTTGTCCACCCCTAGCAAGGTTCCACGCACCACGCGGCCATCGTGGAATTGCACGGTGGCGGAAGTGCCGCCATCCATGACGTGAGCATTGGTCACGACGATGCCTTTGATGGCATCGACCACGAAACCGGTACCCAGACCGCGGCCCATTTCACCTCCTGAAGTTTTGGCCACACTCAGGTAAACCGTGCCACTAGAAACCTTCTCAGCTAGGTCGGCACTCTGCTCCGAAAATTCCAACAAGGTCATGGCGTTGTTTGGAGCCTCAGATTGCGCTTTCTGACTCCAAATTACGGCGAAGGAGCTCACCAAAACGGCGGTCCACAAGATTTTCGTTCTTTTCATGTTCATGGGTGTGCTTTTCCTTACGCTGGAGCCGAGTACTTGCTGATGAAATCCTGGCCCTTAATCCTAGTTTTCCTCCTGCTTGGTCTTTGTGCATTTATCGTATTAGCACCAACCGAGCAGGCCCCTATGGACGATGCTTCGGCAAACGCCGAAGAAATCGCGGACACTTCTACCTTAAGCGAACCCACGACGAATTCCACTCGCGAGTTTGCTGCGGCCGATGCCCTCGACCGCACCGAGGTGACATCGGGCCCGAGCGAAGCCTCTCTTGCTTCATCGGCACCGAACGCACTCGTGTTTGACCGCCCGGCTGCAATTTTGAAAATGCGCCTGGTTGATGGCGATGGCGTCGGTGTCGCTGAGGCAGGAATTCGGGTGGGATTGGCCCGCCGCGTGCCAGGAATTGATTGGAAGGAGTGGAAGGAGCAAAATCTGGTCCACACCGATCTTGATGGAAAACTTTTGGTCGATGTACCTTCCAACGTTGGCTTGCGCTTGAATATCGAAGGTTCGGAATGGCATGAAGTGGGAAGGAATGTCCAAGCGCTCGCGATTGGAGAAGAAGTCAATCTAGGTGAGATTGCGTTGGCGCCAGCAAACCACATGAAGGGCTTTGTATTCGGCCCCGACAAGACACCCATTGCAAACGCTAACGTTTTCCTGGAAGAAGCCAGCGGTTCCATGTGGGGAAACTTCGGCAAGAAAAGAGCGACTTCGAATGAAGATGGCGCTTACTCCTTCGAGGGGGTTCGCCGCGGACGTTATGAAATCCAAGTGCATGCCCAAGGCTTCGCACCCCTCAAGTTAGATGGCCAAGAAGTGGACCAGAGCAAGGGCGTTTTCGAACTGGACTTAGAACTTGAGTTCGGTGAAAGCACCCATGGACAAATCGTCGATGACGAAGGATCCCCTATTGCAGGCGCGCATGTATTTTTGGTTTCCTTTGAGTCCAATAATTACTGGGGAGACTATCGCCCTCCACTGCCTAAGGAAGATTCCGAAATTGTGAGCGATGCAGACGGGCGCTTTTCCTTACGTGGCTTCAGCGAAGACACCAACATGTTGCTTGGCGCCAGAGCTGAAGGATTCGGTCAGGCTTACGCCGAAGAAGTCAAACCAAATGGCAACGCTTTGATTCGCTTGCCACGCCACTACATCGTTCGTGGAATTGTGCGCGATGGCAACGGCAATCCTGTTGAAAAAGCTCGGCTTAACTTGACTCCTCTTTCCTCAGAACTTGATGAGTCCGACAGCATTCGCGCCTACAGCAAAGAAGACGGAAGCTATGAGTTCCGGCCCCTAGCCCCTGGTTCGTGGAATCTTAACCTTACTTCAGCGCTTGGCGACCTCGACGCGCAGCCGCTTCAACTCAATGCCGACTTAGAGCCTTTGGACCTTGAACTTCCCGTGCAAAACCCACTCAACATTGAAGTGGTCGACGGAGATGGACTACCTCTCGCTGGTGTGCAGGTGGGTTTAAAGAAACCGGAGCAAGAAGGGTCGCATAATAACGGATTGAGGTCACTTGGTTACATCAGCAGCGGTAGTCGGGTTAATTTCCGCAACCGCATGAACTCCAGAAGTAACATTAACGCAAAGACCGACGAGAACGGCATTGCACATTTCGCTGACCTCGATGCAGAGAAATATAAAATGAGCCTAAAACTTTTGGGCTATGCGCTTTTAGAGGAAGATCTCGACATCACGGGAGTTGCGCAAGAGGAATCTTTCACCTTAGAAAACAGTGGTTTCTTGCGCGTGCATTTGGTGAATAGCAACGGTGATGCAGTCACCCATGTGCAGGTCGGTTTACGCACCACAGAAACCGGTGAAGACCTCGCGCAAAAACAAACCGATGATGCGGGGCGTGCGGTGTGGAATGATTTAAAGGAAGGCGACTATCAAGTTTCTTATCGCGCCAACGACACCGATGGTTGGTGGTGGGATGAAGAGGAAGAGGACGATCTGACTCCCGATGAATCCATGGTCAGCATCAAGGCTGGTGAGACTAAGGAGCTGGAGTTAGTCATCAACGATCTTGCCTTGCTCACCGTCATCGTTACGCGTCACGGCATACCCGCCGCCGACGTCAAAGTGCAGTTGCAGGAAGTCAAGAAGGACCGCAATGGTTGGGGCAACGATGACGACGATGGCGCCCCCACCGATGGCCGGGGTGCCATCGTCCTTCCGGCCGTGAAAGCTGGCACCTTTGACATTGTGATTAAGGGACGAAAAGCATCGCCTGCGACCAAGGAACGGGTCGAGCTTTATGTTGGCCCGCAAACCATCGACATTGCGCTGGATGGCGGCGAGGTCCGCGGCTCTCTGATGGGAACTCAGGGCCCACTCGCAGGTGCCACGGTTGCTCTCGTTCCCTACTTCGATGCGGCGGACGGCGACAAGCAGCAAGCCAGCGGGGGGATTTCCATCATGGCCTTCTCCGGGAGTGATGGTAAACCGACCATCAAGGTGGGCCGGCAAGGGGAAGATGACACCAACACCCGCTCCAACACCAAGGGCAGCTACTCCTTTTCTGATGTCCCCGACGGCCAGTGGACCCTGATTGCCCGCGCCGATGGATTTGGCACTTGGACCTCGCAGCCGATATCGGTGCAAGCCGGGCAAAATGTAGATTTGGGGTCCCATCGCTTGTTCCCGGGTGGAGAAATTACTGGGCACGACGAGAATTGGGTCCCACCTAGCCCTGAAGAGGCTGAGAACAGTTGGTTCCAATGGGGCAACCAAATCACCTTGAGCGACGAAAAGGGTGAAACCGTGTCGATGGCCTTGCTCGATGAGCGTGGAGATTTCTTGTTTGGGGATTTACCCGAAGGCTCCTACTTCATTCAAGCTAAGCAGTTCAAATCTGAAATCATCCAGCTTTCGCCGGGTGGACGGGTGGATCGAGACATCCCGCTTGAGCAGCCGAAAGAGGAAAAAGAGGCGGATAAGGAACAATAGTTCCACCCCTGTTTAGAAAGTCCAAAGACGTTCCCATCTATTAGTAGGGATAGCGTAAAATCTGCGGCGTTTTCCGAGTCTCGATGTTTCATTCGAGAGGGCAGGAAACATCCCTTTAGCTCCCGAACCCAAAGGCTGGAATTCGGTCTGATGGCGGTCCACAAAATCAAAAAGGGCCTGGATTTACCAATCCATGGTGCCCTCGAAAATCACTCACTGGTCGATGGCCCTGCCGTCGACCGCGTTGCCTTGCTGCCCCAAGAGTCTTGGGGGATTAAGGTCCAAATGTTGGCCCAGGAGGGCGACAAGGTCCAGATTGGCAGTCCGCTGTACCGCGATCGCCGCGACCCGGATGTGGTGTTTACCTCTCCAGGCGCAGGCACCGTGGAAGCGGTAAACCGTGGTGCAAAACGCGCGGTCCTGTCGGTGGTCGTCAAACTCGATGGCTCCGAAGATTCGGCAGCCTTCGACAAACTCGACCCCGCCACTGCCGATCGTGAAGACCTAGTCAAACTGTTGTGCGCATCGGGTCTTTGGCCCAACTTGCGTCAACGTCCGTTTGACAAGGTTGCCCCTTCGACGGAAACCCCACGCAGCATCTTCGTGACCGCCATGGATACCAATCCATTAGCGCCGTCGCCCAAGGAAATGCTTGCGGGACGCGAAGAGGGTTTTAAGACCGGGTTGACGGCTCTGACCAAACTTTCTGGTGGCGCAACCTTCTTGTGCACCCAAGCGGGTGAAGATTGGAATGCGCTTTCAGTCGATGGCGTCGCGCAACATGAATTCTCTGGCCCCCACCCGGCAGGCAATGCTGGGGTGCATATCCATGCACTGGATCCAGTGAACATGGAACGCAAGGTTTGGCATATCGATTATCAAAGCGTCGCGGAAATCGGCGAGTTCTTGATGAGCGGTGTGGTTCCGACCGAACGTCGGGTGGCTGTGGTTGGACCGGCGGCTGAAAAGTGTGCGGTTTACAAAACCCGTCGCGGTGCAACCACCATGGCATTCACATCGGTGTGTGCGCCAAAGGGTGTGCGTTTTGTCGCTGGCTCGTTACTGAGCGGTGCCACGGCGGATCCAGGATCGGCTAAGGGTTACATCGGACGGTACACGCACCAACTTAGCCTGGTCGACGATGCACCAGAGCGTGAGTTCCTCGGTTGGGTCAAGCCAGTTGGCAGTCGTTGGTCACTCACCAACACTTACTTCGCGAAGTTCGTGAAGAAGAAGTTCCGCATCGACACCGATATAAATGGTGGCGAGCGGGCCATCGTCCCACTGGGTAACTACGAGAAAGTTATGCCGATGGACATCCTCCCTACCCACCTGATCAAATCGATCGCCGCCAATGATTTGGAGACGGCCGAAAAGTTAGGTGTTCTGGAACTGGCGGAAGAAGATCTGGCGCTGTGTCAGTACGTCTGCCCTTCCAAGATTGACATGACCGACATGTTACGTGCCATGCTGACCCGAATCGAGAAGGAGGGCTAACGTGAAGTTCCTTCGCAAAAAGCTCGACGCTGTGGCGCCACTCTTTGAAAAGGGTGGCAAGTTTGAGAAGTGGTACCCGCTTTACGAAGCCGGGGACAGCTTTCTCTGGACTCCTGGCCACCGCACCAAGTCCGGACCGCACGTCCGCGACATCATCGACCTGAAACGCATGATGAGCATGGTGGTGATTGCCCTCATGCCATGTATTTTGTGGTCGCTGTTCAACAACGGTTATCAAGCCATGCTGGCAGACTCCAGCTACGGGCTTGCTGCTGCAGATGCCATCACCATGGACGTGATCATGAAAGCGTCGTGGATTGGCCTACTTGCCTTTCTGCCGCTTTATGTAGTCACCATGGCTGCAGGTGGCGCGGTCGAGGCTCTGTTCTCGATTGTGCGCAAACACGAGATTAACGAGGGCTTCCTAGTGACGTCCATGTTGTTCCCGCTGATTGTCCCGGTCGACCTTCCCTTGTGGCAAGTCGCAATCGGCATTATCTTCGGCACCTTGATTGGCAAAGAAGTGTTCGGCGGAACCGGCATGAACATTCTCAACCCGGCGCTCACTGGGCGTTTGTTTTTGTTCATCGCTTACCCGGCGCAAATATCGGGTGAGGTTTGGACCAAGTTGCCAAGCGACCCAAGCCTAGCCGTCGATGGTCATACCGGCGCAACGGCTCTCGCAGACTTCTACACCAATGGTGCTGCTGCAACCGCCGACATGAGCTGGATGGATGCCTTCCTCGGATTCATGCCGGGGTCGTTTGCGGAAACATCGACACTTGCGTGTCTGATTGGAGCTGCGATTCTGATTTTTAGTGGAGTTGGAAGTTGGCGCATCATGGCTGGCAGCTTGCTCGGCATGATTGGCATGAGTTACTTGCTCAATGCTTTTGCGCCAGACGAAAATCACTACATGGCTTTGGACTGGACCTGGCACCTAGTCGTCGGCGGTTTCGCCTTCGGTACCGTGTTCATGGCCACCGACCCGGTTTCGGCTGCACAAACGGAAACCGGCAAATGGATTTACGGAGTACTGATTGGACTCCTGACCGTTTTAGTGCGCGTGTTAAATCCCGCGTATCCAGAAGGCATGATGCTCGCCATCATCTTCATGAACGTGTTCGCACCTACCATTGACTACTACGTGGTCAAAGCAAACATCAAGCGTCGGGAGAAGCGTCTTGGAGTTCAGTAACAAATACATCATTGGCTTTGCCTTGGCCTTGTGCCTAGTTTGCTCCTTGGCCGTGTCCACCACTGCCGTGGTGCTCAAGGACAAGCAAGACGCCAACGCGCTGCTCGACATGCAAAGTCAGATTTTGCGTGTCGCCGGCTTGATCGATGCCAATGCCAAACCAACTTCGGAAGAAGCTACGGCAATGTTCACCAGCATTAAAGCGCTGAAAGTTTCACCGACTACCGGTGAGATTTTGGGCGAAATGGAGTTCAATCCAAAGAACCTCATCAAGGCATCCAAAGATGCAAGCCTTAGCTCTGCCACCAGCAGTGAATCAGCGACGAAGGCTCGCGTCAGTCGGATCCCTAATCACCTTATGGTCCTGCAAGTTACCGATCCTGGCAACGAGTGCTACGTGTTCTTGTTGTGGGGTAATGGATTGTGGTCCACCATGTATGGTTACATTGCTCTGGAATCAGATCTCGAAACCGTGAAGGGCATTACCTTTTACGAACAAGGAGAGACTGCTGGCTTGGGAGGCGAAATCGTCAACCCAAACTGGACTTCGCAATGGCCGGGGAAAAAGGTGTTTGATGAAGAAGGCAACGTAGCCTTAACTGTGACTAAGTTTGGTCAGGTTAAAAAACCAAGCAACCAGGTCGATGGCATTTCCGGTGCCACCATCACCAGCGTCGCGGTCGGCAACACCATGCTGACTTGGCTCGGCGATGAAGCCTACGGCAAGTTCCTCAAAGCGGAGGGCAAGTGATGAAAAAGGAAACGAAAGATATCCTTCTTGGTCCAATCCACCTCAAGAACCCGATCACCTTGCAAGTGCTGGGTATTTGTTCGGCACTTGCGGTGACCACCCAACTCCAGCCAGCACTCGTGATGAGCGCTGCACTGATGTTCGTGTTGGTGGGGTCTAACGTGACCATCTCCATGTTGCGCAACAAGATCCCTGGAAGCATCCGGGTGATTACGCAACTTGCCATCATCGCCTCCTTGGTGATTCTGGCGGACCAAATCATGAAGGCCTACTTGTTCGAAGTGAGCAAGCAACTCTCTGTGTTTGTTGGACTCATCATTACCAACTGCATTGTGATGGGTCGCGCAGAAGCCTTCGCCATGGCCAACCCACCGGCTAAAGCTGCTCTGGATGGCATTGGAAACGCCTTGGGCTACTCAGTGATTCTGATCATCGTTGGCTTCTTCCGCGAGCTCCTTGGCTCCGGCAAGTTGCTTGGACATGTGGTCATGCCAACCGTCAACAATGGCGGCTGGTACAACCCTAACGGGCTTATGGTTCTGTCACCGGGTGCGTTCTTCATCATTGGCCTATTCATCTGGGCGCAACGCACCTACTCCCAAGAATTGGTGGAGGAAAACTAATGGAACTCGTCAACTTGTTCCTTAAAGCCACGTTCATTGAGAACATGGCGCTCGCTTTCTTCCTCGGCATGTGCTCCTTTTTGGCGGTGTCGAAGAAGGTTGATACTGCACTTGGTCTCGGCCTGGCCGTCATCTTTGTGTTGGCCATCACCACCCCACTGAACAACCTCATCTACACCTACCTGTTACAGGAAGGCGCATTGAGTTGGTTGCTCGGTGATGGTGCTGCAAGTGTCAATCTTGAGTTCCTCACCTTCATTGCCTTCATTGCCACGATTGCTGCGATTGTGCAGATTGTGGAAATGGCCATCGATAAATTCTCCCCCGCGCTTTACGGATCACTTGGAGTGTTCTTGCCTCTGATTGCTGTGAACTGTGCCATCCTTGGAGGTTCTTTGTTTATGGTGCAACGTGAGTACAACTTGGTGGAGAGTACCGTCTTCGGAGTTGGTGCAGGCACCGGCTTCGCTCTGGCCATCGTCGCGCTCGCTGCAATCCGCGAGAAAATGAAATATTCCAATGTCCCGCACGGGTTGCGCGGCCTCGGTATTACTTTCATCACCACCGGCCTCATGGCCATGGGCTTCATGATCTTTGGAGGTATCCAGCTCTAGTCAGCTGGAGAGTACAGCATGGATACTACAGTCATTTTCCTCGGCGTCGGCGGCTTCACGGTCGTAGTGATCGCCTTGGTTTTCATTCTGCTCGCCGCCAAATCGAAATTGGTTTCTAGCGGAAACGTGAAGATGGTGGTCAACGGCAAAGAAGCCGATGCCTTCTCCGTCGCAGCTGGGGGCAACTTGCTCACCACTTTGGCGGAGCAGAAGATTTTCATTCCCTCCGCATGCGGTGGTGGTGGAACTTGCGGCCAGTGTTTGGTGCAAATCGACGAAGGTGGTGGCGCTCTGCTCCCTACCGAGGAGACCCACATTAACCGCGGCATGGCAAAAGATCACTGGCGTTTGTCGTGTCAGGTCAAAGTGAAGGAAGACATGAAACTACGCGTGGAAGAGTCCATCTTCTCAGTTAAGAAATGGGAGTGCGATGTGGTTTCAAACCACAACGTGGCGACTTTCATTAAGGAGTTCATCGTTCAGCTTCCTAAAGGCGAGGAAATCGATTACCAATCGGGTGGTTACATCCAAATTGAGATCCCACCGCACAACATTCCTTACACCGGCTACGACATCGAAGATGAGTACCGTGAGGATTGGGACAACTTCAAGATTTGGGAGAACACTTCCATAACCACGGACACTGTGGAGCGCGCTTACTCCATGGCTTCGTACCCGGCGGAAGGCAATCGCATTATGTTGAATGTGCGCATTGCAACCCCGCCACCACGTTCCGAAGGCATTCCAACCGGCAAAGGTTCCAGTTACATCTTTGACCAGAAACCTGGCGACAAGGTGATCATCTCCGGACCGTTCGGCGAGTTCTTCTTGAAGGACAATGATCGCGAAATGGTATTCGTCGGCGGTGGCGCTGGCATGGCACCCATGCGGTCCCACCTCATGCACTTGTTCCGCACCTTGAAGACCGACAAGAAGGTCTCTTTCTGGTACGGCGCACGATCTTTGCGCGAAGCTTTCTACGTCGACGAGTTCGATGCCATCGCCAAGGAGTTCCCGAACTTCGAATGGCACTTGGCTTTGAGCGATCCGTTGCCGGAAGATAACTGGAAAGGCAAAACTGGTTTCATTCACCAGGTCTTGCTCGACAGCTACTTGAATGACCACGAGGCACCTGAGGAATGTCAGTACTACATGTGCGGACCTCCCATGATGAACTCTGCGGTCATCAACATGCTCGATGAGCTCGGCGTAGAGCCAGAAGACGTCTTCCTCGACGATTTCGGCGGCTAACGGCCCAGAACTAAGTCATTCCGCGGGTTGCTCCCGCCCCCACCAACTTCCGGTAACATGTCCCCATGGACGGTTGCCGGAAGTTTCTTTTTGGAGTGGCGCTTTTATTCCCAGCTTTCAGTTGTGGGCAGGAGCCACAAACTTTAACCCTGGTCGAAGCTCCTGCAGGCATGGTTTTCCAGCTGCAGGGCGACACCATGGGCGTGCGCTGGAGCGTAACTACCGTTGGCGTAAATGGGGAGCTAGCCAAGCTCACCGAGGCCCTGCAGGATGCGGTCGGACAAGTGGATGACCACATGTCCACCTATAAGCCGGAGTCTGAAATCAGTCGATTTGGCAGGACCCCCGCCGACCAAGATTTTCCAGTTTCTGCGGACACCGCATTCGTGGTTCAAGAAGCATTCCGTATTTCGACCCTCACTGACGGAGCTTTCGATGCCACCATCATGCCCCTCGTCGACCTGTGGGGATTCGGGCCAGCCGAGGCCAACGACTCCGCACCAACCGCCGAGCAAATCGCAAACGCCCTCAGCGACTGCGGATTCCAAAAGGTCCAACTCCCCACCGACAACACCCTGCGTAAATCCGCCGACGGCCTGCGCCTGGATTTATCCGCCATCGCTAAGGGTTACGGGGTCGATGCCATGTGCAACGCCCTCGATCTCGCCGGCCATAAAAACTACCTAGTCGAAGTCGGCGGCGAGTTGCGCACCAAAGGAGTTTCCACCGATGGCACACCGTGGCGCATCGGCATTGACACTCCGCGCGATATGGCGCTCCCCGGAACGCAGCTGCAAGGTGCGATTGAAGTTGGTGACATTGCGATTGCCACCAGCGGTGATTATCGCAACTACCGCGAGATTAATGGCAAACGTGTATCCCACACCATCGATCCACGCAGCGGATATCCGGTCGACCACGGCCTGGCATCGGTCAGTATTCTGGCGCCCACCTGCCTCGAAGCCGACGCGCTCGCCACCGCATGCATGGTGCTCGGACCAGAGGAAGCTTTGGCCTTAATCGAGCGTCTGGATGGCACCGAAATCTTCCTGCTAGTGCGCGATGGAGATCAGTTCTTGGAGAAAAAGAGTTCTGGATTCCCTGACGTTGAAACGCTTTAAAGCACACCTATGAAAAATTCCCTCCTATGGATTGTGGTTAGTTTATTAGTCATCGGTGCATGGTGGGTCTGGGACTCCACCAACCAGCCGCTAGAGAAAAATGCCCAAAGCCAGGCCGTAGAGATTGCCCCAAGCGAGATTGAGCCTGTCGCTGCTACCGAAGTCGCACCTCCGCCCACTCCAGAAAGAAGTCAGCTGTCCACCCAGCCGGTTTTGGAGGACTTAGAGGCGTCGGCGGAGCAAATCCTTTTGACCGTGGTCCATGCGAGCACGGGAGAAGCTCTTCCGGGAATGGAAGTTCGGTGGAAGGAGATGCCCACAACCGAACGGATTCCATTCGACGACCTAGATTCTGTACTGGAAAATTCTGGCCAAGCCGGGCGAACCAATCAAGCCGGCCAGATTTTGCTGCCAAACAACGGACTAAACCTAGAGGTCATCGCCCAGGGTCAAGACCTACATGGCCGTGCACGAAGGTGGTGGAAAGAAAAATCCGATTCCATGCTCATCAAGGCGGCGAAAGATCAGACGGTGCGCGTTTTTGTAACCCTCGCCGATGGCAGCCCCGCAGAAGACGTAGTCGTGAAATACGTGCAAATCCACGGCCCGGAAATGAGTCGCTCGCGGCATTCGGCACGCACCAATGCCCAGGGCATTGTGTTACTGGAACACTTGCAGGTTTCTATGCTTGGGGCCGATCCAAATCTTATGCAGGCAATTCTAGTTGGGATCCCCACGGAAGAAACTTTGCAGGAACTCTTCCATCTATTGGATGGGCCACCCAAAGAAGTTCGTTTCCAACTACCCGCGATTGGGTTCGTGAAGGTGATCATGAAAGAAGCCGACGGCACGGTGTTCCCCGACGGCACAGAGATCCGCCTGCAAAAAACAGGCGTGTTAAGCTCTACGAACGAATCTCTTTTGGGTCTAGACACGCGTAAAACAAGCCATGGACAAGCTCTTTTTCCCGTGGGGCTTAACTTAAACGTTGTCGCGAACATTTACCTGCAAGAACATCGTACGACCCAAACGGAATCTGGGGACGGCCCAACTTTTCCTGGTCAAACCGTCACCTTGAACTTCCAACTGGAAGAAGAGCCCTGCTTTATTAGCGGGCGGTTCCTAAAAAAGGACGGTTCTCCCATATCCAACAAAAAGATATTGGGCAACCTGGCTATGCGCAATGCAAGCCAAGGTTTCCGCACTCAAACCGGAGAAGACGGTAGCTTCAAGCTTCCTATTCGTGATCGGAAATTTTCCACGAAAGATCCTTATGACGATGGCACCCCTTTCCGCATTGCAAAGTTCTCCTACACACCTCAGGACGGAGAAATGCTGTCGGGCCAACGGCATCTCAATCGCACCTTAGCCCCTGGCGAAAACGATTTGGGTGACATCGTCCTTGGCGAAGAACTTTTGATTTCTGGCAAGATCGTGGATCAATATGGAGACCCTGTACCGAATGCTAATTTAAGCATCCGCGGCACTAGCACTGATTTGAGGAGTTTCGGTGGGCAGCCGCTCAGGGTTTCGGTTGGCGGCAGCTATCTCAACTCCGGACCGGACGGGAGTTTTGCATTGTACGGAACCGATGCCGTTTCCTTACTGCTCATCAAAGTCTTGTGTAAGGGTTATGTTGTAAAGGATTTCGAACTCAACCCGGGCATGGCGGACCAAACCTTGGTGCTGCAAAAAGGAGAAGTTTGGAGTCTCCAATTATTACTCGACCCTGAGATTCCAGTTTCCGCTTTCAACGCAAGCCTGCATATGGATTCCGGAAACGGAAGGACCAGCGTACGTTCCATCTATTTCAAGCCTCAAGATGGTGTGCTCACCGCGAACATCGATAGCCCAACCCCTGGCGAATACACCTTCAAGCTCACCAGCGCAGCGCTGCACGAAGAAATCCTTTCCATTCCTGGAGTGCATTTCGTCCATGGCACGCCGCTAGATCCAAGGCTGAGCCCCATTGACTTACGCGGGAAAATTTTCAAACGTAGCCTGCACGTGATTGCTCCTGATGGCAAGGCTCCACCTTCCTACACCTTGGCTCCTCCTAGTCGAAAAAGAGGTCTGTTGTTGCCCAATGACTCGGTGCTCTATACGGCGATGGAGAGTTGGGATGTCCAAGTCTGGCATGATTCTAAAGCGCAGAAGGTACGCATCCAACAACCGCAAACCGAGGTTTACCTGGAAAATGCCTACTTAATGGAAGTCGTGGTCGACCCCCTTCCATCCTTGAGACCTGAAAGCGAGCTCTGGATAAACTTGACCCAGCAAGAGAACTCAATCCATGCGGAGCACTTGCTGATTGCGGGGGAACCTTTGCTCCTGAAACTCCGCTCCGATGGCAAGTACGACATCCATTTCAACGAGAAGTTCGCAGAAGTCGATTCCACAGGCCGCGGCAATCGGTTTCTTTTTTACGGGCCGCAAGACCTGCAGACTCTTCAAGTTGACATCCAAGCGTCTGGAGAACTAACCGAGTTGCACCTGGATGGCAGCCAGCTGCATCCGAAGGATTAGCTAGGCCAAAGCGCTCGCCATGGCTCCTATAGTTTTGCAAAAATAGTCAGCGCACAAAAAGCCCACTTAATGGGTAAGCGCATATTAAACTGCTTCCATGAACCTCTATTTGCGCGCATGCCTTTTACTCGTGCTGATTGTCAGTTGCGGCGGTTCTGAGCAAGAGGTGTTCTTACCAGAATCGACCACGCAAGAAGAGGCTCCTGACGATGCCATCAAGAGCGCCGATTCCGTGGCCTCGAAGCCTTCTGAGGTTCAACGGTCTACCGATTCATCACCGCTTCAAGCAATCGATGGTTCTTCTTTTCGCATTTTGGTTCTTGGACTGAGCCGTAATGGTCCGCAGGCCGATGTCGCTGTAAGGAGTTGCCCCGAGTCCTTGTGGCAATCGCAAGCCAATCAGGCTGCTTGGGCGAATCAAGGAAGTCCTTCACAGGAAGTTCTGCAACTGCCGACCTACCGAACTCTCGGGGATGGCGTGGCAAAGTTTCCTACCCCAGATTCGGAGCCCATCATTGTGGTCGCGGAAAGAGATGGCCGGTGGGTATGGCAGCGCATCGAAAATGCGAAGGACGGCACCATGATGCGCCTATTGTTTCCAGATGAAGCAAGTTTTGCCTTGCGTGTGATCGACCAGGATGGGAAGCCGGCGGTTGGGGTGCCGGTTCTACCATTCGTTGGTCCACGCATTTCCATGGACATTGAGACTGGCACAGAGATTCGCTTCAGCCGCGCCCCCGATGCTTTGGTTTACCTGTCTGACATCAAGTTTTTTCGCGACGTCGCAGAAAGCATGTCCAAGCGCATGGCTGAAGATGCTGGCCATGAAGTTCCACCACCCGCTCCACTGCGCGCCTATGCCGACCTGCTATTGATCGAAGACATGTTCGTGGAGTTGCCACTCCCCACGCCAAAAGGAGTGATCGATTTTCAGCTGGGACCGACGGGAAGTTTGCGTGTAGATATCGTCGGTATCGATGACGCAGCAGGGGTGGCCTCTATTCACGGTACCGCCGATGCCCCGTACTTTTACGGCACCAGCGCCAAGGGGCTTGCGTTTCAAAACGGGGTGCTGGAAGTTCCATACGTTGGGCTTGGTTTAGACCTAAACATTGCGATTCAACTGGAAGGTGAATCCGGTAAACGGAGGATCCATGTCGCTGGCCCGCAAAGTGCCGGTGAGCATGTCCAAGCGACCTTAGTCATCGATCCGACCATGATTGTTTCTGGACGCCTGCTCGACAGCCGTGGACGCCCGATTACCGGAAAGCGCGTAAATCGTGCAGTTGAGAGCTCTTCTCGGGATAAGAAAATAACGCCACCGGCGCTCATTGTTTTCGCCGGTCAACGGTGGCCTAGATCTCATGAACTATCGTTGGATGAAAACGGAAGGTTTCGTGCCATCGTTAATTTCGAAGAATTTGGCGAGAAGGTCTACGCTGTTCAAATCCAGTTCGCAAACAAAGCCTTAAGCTGGACCGGCGAGCTTCCCATGGGTCCAGGCGAAACGGATCTTGGCGATGTCCAGCTCGATGCTGGACCAGTTCTGCTCGCAGGTCGGGTGGTCAATCCCAAAGGCGAAGGCATTGCAGGTGTGGAATTAACTTTGGAGTTTGAACGGCCTTGGCAGAACAGAACCCTGTGGATGGAATATCCCGGCGCTTCCCTGGTCTCCGCTAAAGATGGAGGGTTTCGTGTCCCCTATTCCTACGACCGCGGAGCCGGAAGGATGACTGCGCGTCACGATGCCTACTCTCAGAAGGATCCATTCCTGGTCCAATCTGGGGACATGGATATAGAGTTGCCTATGGAAATGGGTGGTGAACTACTCCTGACCTATTCGGCGCCGGATGGATACAACGACTACGGCCTCCAGCTAATTCTTTCGGGGCCAGAGGGAGTACTGGAAGCCGAACCGGATGACGGCTACTTCAGTCAGGACCTTAGTTACTTCCGCTATCGTGGCGTCCCCCCTGGCGAGTATCGAGTTGCACTCAAGTCCGACAACTTCAAGGAGGAGTTGTTGGTCATCACCGGTGTGCTGATTGAAGCTGGCAAACTTTGTGAAGACGCTCGCCTCCATGAGGTGGACCTTTCTCCAACACTACGAGAAATCTCGGTTGCGATTCGAAACCAACGTGGCGAAGCGCAATCGGATTTTGACCTCTACGTAGTCCAAGACGGTGATGCGGAATACCTGCCAGGACTGGGCTACCAACAATCCTTCTGGGCACCCGTCCAAGCCAAGTTCGATGTGGAAGTCTTCTCGGAAGAATATGGGCTCGGCAGTGCCCAAAACATCGGAAGCGCCGTCGATATTGAGTTATTTGGTTTGCAAAGCGCGCATTTGAAAGTGGCCGATGACGTCAACCTCGACACGGCAGGTGGGCGTCTCCATCTCACGCTTTCAAGGGAGCCGCGCCTTGACAGTTTTGATTACAAGTTCATGCCGTGGGATCCACAGCCCATCGACGCAAGCCGGACTTTTTCAAGCCCCATTCCAGGCCCAGGCCGCTACACCCTTCATTGGCACAAGGGCAAGCCGGATCGCATGGGAGGCGCAAGCACTTCTTTAGTGCTCACCGCTGAAGATCTGGAGGGCACCATCGTGGTGCATCCACCAGACGATTTCCAATAAGAAGGGTTGCTCCCACCCGAAAGGTTAGCCGCGTCCTAAACCTCAAAAGCAGGCCCGCCTTCGCGCGCCTTTTTGAAGTAGTCCTTACGCTTGGGGTTGCCAAGCTCAGCAAGCAAAACCAACTCGTTGCCATCGTCCGAGGCGCAGATGTCTGCATCTTTGCGCGCGCATACGCAGTCGCCAAGCAAATCGGCTTCCACGGCTTCAGCGGAGCCACCACAGGACTTTGCTAGCTTCTTGCCATTCACAAGCACGCCCACGGCCATCGCGACAATCGCGACCGCAAACACAGCAAAGCCAAGCAAGATGGTAGTCATGGTGCCTCTATTTTAGCACCATTCCAGCAATCCTCTAGGGCAGACTTTAGAGCTCAATCTCGTCGTCTAAGTCGAGGGCGTAATAAGTGCCGCCGTCAACCATTGGCTCAGCACGAACCAGGCGTCCGCGGTACTCCTTGCCATCGATTTTGACCACAACTGAGATCCGGCCAGTAGCGCGAATCAAGAGGCCGTGGGAGGACACATTGACGGTTTCGCCTTCCAGGGATCCTGCAGCCAGCATCATGGCCGTCGGTGCAACGTGTTCAATGCGCTCCGAGCGCCTTCTGTCGTATTCGGTCATCGTTGGTCAGTCTTTGGACTAGTTACGGTCTGGAAACATGTAAGGGTAAATGCCCTTAATGATCATTTCTTTAGCGTCTTCATCGATGGGATCATCGTTCATAAAGACTTCAAAAAGCGCGTAGCAAACGTGCAGGTTTTCAATCACCTTGTACTCGTGATCGTTGACGATGGTGTGCAACTTACCGCCGGTTTCCCAGATGAAAATGATTTCGTCACCCTCATCTAATTCGCCGGAGGCAAAGTAACCGCGCAGTTGCTTCATTGCGGCCATGCCTTTCTCAAGAGCCTTTTTATCTTTGGCAATCTTTTTGATGCCGGGCTCCAAAATGTCATCAAAAGCTTCGGCAACATCTTCGCCATCGACATCGCGGGCCATCTCCCAGCGCATGGACTTACTGTACTTGTCGGAGAGGAAAGCCTTGTGAAACTTCTCGTCCTTCAACGCGCGCTTGAGATTCATGTTGCCGGCAGCTTTACGCAAAATCGGCAGTGCAGCTTTACGGTCAACATACCAACCGAAGCCGTAGACGTTGACCCGGAAGATGGTCTTCTCGCGCACACCTGTTCCAAGAAGATGATGACGTTTTCCATCCAGAGACTTTAGATCCATCCAAATCGGAAACGCGATATCGGTCTCCGTTTCGATGACGGTCGGTGCAGCTGGCTTAGCCGGTTTCGGATCTTGGGTTTGCGCAAAAGCTGCAATCGGCAGCAGGATGAACAAGGTAATGGCAATGTGGCGAATCATGGGTTTTTCCTCCATCGGCAGTATAGGTGTTAGACCTAGGTCGCTTCAAGACACGTGTTGGCGGCACTCTTGAAGGAAATCGGCCGCTCCAGGCCCCCCTAGCGGCACAACCAGGGCCGATGTCGGCGAAAGCTGCAGATAAACCCGCCCTTCATCCTCCACAATCCCGATGATGGCATCCCATGGCAACTTACTTTCCGTTGCAGAAATGCGCGCATCGATGCCATCCTCGGTGATTTCCAAGGTGTAGTCGGTCAAGATGCTGGTTGCAGCTCCCTTGCTTTCCAACTTGCGCAAATGCTTCACTGTGCGGTATTCGGCCAACTTAGGGTAAAGAAAAACCCATGCGAAAGCCAAGCCGAGCATGGAACCGCCAACAATCCAATCGCCTAAGTTGAAGCCTGCAAAAACTCCGAAGCTGGCGTAAACCATAGGCAGGCCGTAATGGCTGATTTTGCGCGCACGGGCAAGGCTGGGAACGGTCCGGTTCACATACAGGGTGAACATCGCCCAATCTTCAAAACGTAAGGTGTATTCGATTTTCATCGCTTAGAGCTGACTTGCTTGGGTTCGGTGGAAGGGCTGGAGTTTGGAGCTTCGCCAAGGCGGTCGGGAGAGGCCGGAGCGTCGAGCGGGTCCATGACGACGGGATCATCGTCGAGCAACATGCGCTGGCTTGGGGTATCCAAGTCATCGAATTGACCGCGACGCACGGCCCACGAAAATCCCCAAACCGCGGCGGCTGCAATGAGCAACGCCAAGGGAAGAACCACGTAGAGAACGGTCATGGGTTGGTGAAGGATTTGGAACGCCAGGCAATACTGACCACCGTGAGTGAACTCACCGGCATGAGGACTGCCGCGACCAGCGGATTCAGTAAGCCGGCCATGGCAAGGGTCACGCCAAGTGCATTGTAAGCTAGAGAAACCACCAGATTGCGGTGGATGACCTTCACCGTGCGCGCGGCTCCATCGAGCAGGCGTGCAATGCCGCCGGTGCCTGGAATGGAAAGGAAAACATCGGCGGCGGCGAGGGAGGCTTCGGCACTTCCATGAACCGCAATGCCTACATCTGCTGCGGAGAGTGCGGCGGCATCGTTCCAGCCATCGCCCACCATGACCACCGGCCGTTGCTTGGACGATGCCTTCTCCGCCGCAACCATGGCCTCCACTTTTTGCAGCTTGGCTTCCGGAGTCAATTCGCCGTGGCATAGCGCTGCTGGTAAACCCAATTTTTGCGCCACCACTTGCACTACCGCAGGATGGTCTCCGGAAAGCATATGCATTTCCCACCCCTTAGTTTTTAGGCTTTCTATCACCTCACGTGCATCGGGCTGCAAGGGATCGCCGATGCCCGCAACATGCACCTCCTTTCCTAGATTCACCGCTATCACCACTGGCGAAAGTGCTTCGGCGATGACTTGCTGTAGCTTCTCCGGCGGCACTTCCACGCCTAACTCACGCATCCAGGCCGGCGAACCGATGTGATGCACCACGCCTCCCACCTTGCCCGACACTCCACGACCGGGAATCACTTCCACCTCCGAGGTTTCTGGCAAGGCACTCTCCGCGGGCACCAAATCGCGCAAGGCCTTGGCGAAGGGATGTAGGGCATGCTGCTCCAAAGCCGCAACCGCCGATGCTAATCCATCTCCCCCCGACCATTGCACCGCCGACATCTTGCCTTGCGTCAAGGTTCCTGTTTTATCCAGCAGCAAGATGCCTGGTTTCGATAAGCGCTCCAATGCATCGCCGCCTTTGACCAGGATTCCAGCCCGTGCCGCACGCCCGACGGCAGCCACGACGGCAAGCGGTGTAGCTAATCCAAGCGCACAAGGGCAAGCCACAATCAACAGTGCGATGGAATGCTCGAGCGCATCGGGCGAACCTTGAAGCGCCCACATGACGTATGTGAAAACGGCCAAAGCCAGAACGATCATGGTGAAGGTTCCGGAAATGCGGTCGGCCATACGCACCAACCCACCCGGCCGTTTTGCATAGTCCTCTACGAGTTGCATTAAACGACCGACCCGACTGTCTTCACCGCTTGCGCGCACCTCAATCTCAACCCGCTCGCCGATGTTAATGCTGCCAGCATAAACGGCACTTCCAGTCACAAAGGATTGCGGAAGCGATTCACCGCTTAAGACTTTCAGGTCAAAGCTTGTGTCGGCCGAGAGTAGGGTGCCATCGGCAGGAACGGTTTCTCCACCTAAAACCTCAATGCGGTCGCCCGCCTGCAAAGAAAGGATGGGAACTTCTTCACTTCCATGATGCAAAAGTCGCGTTGCAGATCCAGGAGTCAAAGCATGCATGAGCTCCAAGGCTTCATACGCGCGACGTTGTTGTTTTTGCTGTACAAAGCGTCCAACCAAAAGGAAGAACACCAAAATTGCAACCGATTCGAAATAGACTTCGCCGCTGCCCTGGAAGGTGTTCCATGCACCACCCAAAAAACCCGCGCTTAACCCAAGTGCAATGGGCAGGTCCATGTGAGGAGTTCGTGTGCGCATGGCCGCCCACGCGCCTCGGAAGAACACTCGGCCTGGCCACAACAAAATCAAACCAGTCAATGCCAGGGCACTCCAGCGGAAAAAGTTTCGATACTCCACCTCCATGCCGGACAAATAACCGCCGTACAGGGCGAAGGCAATCATCATGACATTGCCGGCAATCGCCCCTGCAACACCGATGCGCATAAGAGCGGCGCGCGACTCCTTGCGGCGACGTTGTTGCTCTTCGCCTTCGACCACCGGATGAGGCGGATAACCCAAACGATCCAGCGCCACCGCAATCGCAGACAAGGAGACTTGTCCTCCCTGCCAATGCAACTGCACTAAAGATCGACCCATATCCAAACGCGCTTCAAGCAAGCCGGGCAAAATACTGGGTAGTTTTTCCACCAACCAAACACAAGCGGCGCAATGCACTCCTTCTAAAAAGAAAGTCGTGTGTGAAACCCCATCCTTAGTTTCGACATAGCGGGAATGAAAATCCTCATGGTCGAATTCAGAAAATCCGCGGCCGGAAGTCACTGCTGGGCGGGCATCGTCATTTGTGGTCGCGACGATGTCGTAGTAACGTTGCAAGCCGTAACCCTGCAAGGTTTCAAACACGATTTTGCATCCGGCACAGCAAAACTGAGCCTCGGAACCTTCTTCGATGAACCCAGCGGGGACCGGCAAACTGCAATGCGTGCAGTCGACTTTAATGGTCGTGGCTTTCGAGTGGGGCATCGGATTCACAGCAAGCAGGGGTCGTTTGGCCAGAATCGGCGGCGGCCGCGAAGGACGGCACTTGGAAGCGTCCGAAGACAGCCATCAAACCGACCACAACCAAGAGTACCGCGGAGAAGGATGGCACGTGGCGCTGTAGGGGCCCGGCAAGCTTTTGTACGCCAACACCAACTGCGGCAAGCACTGGAACGGTGCCGGCCCAAAAGACCATCATGCTTAGAGCACCCCACCACGGGCTCCCGGTTGCAGCAGCGCCGGCGGCAAAAAGGTAAAGCCAACCGCAAGGCAGAAAAGCAGTCAGTAATCCCAAACATAAGCCACGCAACATCGGGCCGCGTTGCGCCACTTTTGAGAAGCCTGTTTGATAAATGCGTTGCAAAAATCCTGGCACCGGAAGCTGCACTCTTTTGCCGCGTACGCGTAACAGCATGATGGCTCCATAAGTAACCATAAGCCCACCTGCAAGCACCATAGCCACCCGTCCGAGGCCGACCGCGTTGCCGCCAAGGTCTAAGGCCGCACCGACGCTTCCAGCGATCACCCCAATAAGGCTGTAACTGAGAAAGCGCCCCCCGTGATAGGCGATTTGAGTTTGACTTCGCACTCCTGACTGCGCTGACCCTGCGAGAAAGGCAACCACTCCCCCGCACATGCCAGCGCAATGCAAACTACCTAAAAAGCTAGCGGCAAAAATGGAGCCGAGCAAGGTGATCATGGCTTGGCTTGTTTACGTTCACGCTCGACGATTTCCTTCAGGTCACCTTTCCAAACTTCATCGTCGCGCTCAAGCTGCAACTGCCATTGCCAGACTCCGGAACGACGTAGAGGAAGTTGAGCAGCATAATGTCCTGCCGATGATTCGGTTAGAACAGGATCAAAACTGTCCTTAGGATAAGCATTGTGGAAGGCATGTAACTTTCCACTGATGCCCTCTACGGGCTTTGAACCAGAATCCGTTACCACAAACACCACTTCTGACTCGCCCATGGCGGAGGCATAAGCCGTTTGGAAATGCACGCTCCAACCAAGCGCTGCCGATGCCCGGACCTCTTCCATATGCGCATCCCAGTTTTCTGCTGCTTCATAGTAGTGATCGACCGCAGCAAAATGCGGATCACCCAATACCAGCTGAATACGCCACGCTGCGAACACCACGGTTGAAAAGAGCAACCAGAAGGGCATCCATTTCCATGCGTTTTCGGCTTTCATCGTTCGCGTAACTTTCTAGTTTGGCCCGAAAAGGGTTTTCTCCAAGTTCACATGATAGTCTTCGCCATCAGAAATGGAGATGTGCAACAGGACCTTGCCATCGACAAAGCTTTCCACTGGCGTAAACACCGGCAGGTTCACCTTACGCATGCCGTAGGCTTCCAAGGTAATCGGGAACGGATTGCCTTTCACTACCGACGGGCCTTGCACCTCCAAGGTATAGGTGCGTGTTTCAGGCGAGCGGTTGCTAATGCGCAAGCTCACTGGTTGCACCATTTGGTCACCGGACTGCGCCGGCACCGATCCTTGATTGCGCAAAATCATGGCCTCGGAAGAGGCGCGATTGCTTAAGCCGTAACCGAGTCCGCCAAAGATGAGCAAAAGCAAGAGTGGATAAACCACTAAGCGTGGGCGAAACTTCTTGGCGATGACACCCGCCAAAGAGTTTTGCGAGGCAAATCGAATCAGCCCCTTAGGCCGTTCAATTTTCTCCATGACCGTGTCGCAAGCATCGATGCATTGGGTGCATGCAATACATTCCAACTGCAAACCTTCGCGGATATCGATTCCGGTTGGACATGCTGCCACGCACAAGCCACAGTCGATGCAATCTCCTTGCGGTAACTCGGCATCGGGGTTGTGATGTTTCTTGCCACGCGGCTCACCTCGTTTTTCATCGTACCCAACAATCAGCGAGTCGCGATCTAACAACACCGACTGCAGACGTGCGTATGGACAAACCAAAGTGCACATCTGTTCGCGGAAAAACACAAAATCGAACATCATGAGTGCGGCCACACTCATGACTACGGCAAAGGCAGCTGGATGTTCCCCGGGTGCGCCGATGCTCCATGCCCAGACTTCTGTAGGTCCGGCAAAATACGCGAGGAAGGTATTCGATAGGTGCAATGAAAACACCAAGAAAATGGCATACTTCATGAGCTTACGCCACAACGCGACCTTCTTCTTCGAGCTACCGCTTTTGTTTCCTTCAGCCCAACGTTCAATCGGTCGGTAAAGAAACTCCAAGTAAACCGTTTGTGGGCATGCCCAGCCGCACCATCCACGGCCGAGAATCGCAGTGATTAGGAAGATGCCGAAGAACACTCCGATAAGGAGTAAGGCCAACAACAAGGCCTCCGTCGGTTGAAAGGTGGTGCCAACGAAGGTGAACTCGCGATTCACGACATCTAGCAACATGACCGGGCGTCCGCCGATTTTCATCCACGGAATGGCGGTAAACAGGATCATTAATATCCATGCAACCACACGACGTCGGTTCCACCATTTACCCATGGCGGCTTTGGGGCGCATCCAACGGCGGGTGCCGTCAGGATTCAGAGTTGAAAGGACACGCTCTAGGGGTTCCACTAAGTTGTCTGACATCGTTTCTCTCCACCAAACTCAGTGTGAACTTGCCAGGGAAAGTTCCCTGGCAATAGGTTTTACTGACTACCCCAGGCAGGCATTTCTTCGCCTTCCGCTTCCTTTGGATTCGCCGGAGTGGTGCCACGTAGGCTTCCAACGTAAACCGCGACATCGGCGATTTCGTTTTCCGACAAAGTTGCCGATTGCGCAACCATGGCAGTGCCAGGAACTCCCTCGCTAACCACTTTCACAATGTCATCCAAGGATCGAATGTTCTTGCCGAATTCATCGCACAAGTTTGGTCCAAGTCCAACCACCCCACCACCATCTGGTGCGTGACATGCGGTACAGCCTGCGGTGGCAAACTTACTTTTTCCACGTGCGAGGTGGGAAGGATCTTGCATCAGGGCAAACAAGCCTTCGGCACTGGTGTCGGCCTGAGGACGTGCTTCTTCACGAGCTACCTGCGCCGCGACATCGGCCTCGTACTGATCGTATATCGAGTTGCCATCGGCAATGTGGTACCACCAGGTGTAGGGGATTGCGAACAAGATCGAACCCCAGAAAATAGCCTTCCACCAACCCGGAAGAGGGTTGTCGAATTCTTGGATGCCATCGTAATTGTGCTCGAGGAGAATGTCCTCTTCTTTCGATTCCGGCAGTTTGGGTTGATCAGACATTGCTTTGCTCCTTCAAATCAAAGGATGTGGTGGAGACGAGGTGACCCTCTTCCAGAGGCAAGCGAGACTCTTGCTTGAACTGCTTCGCGCGATGCGAGAAGAATGCCCACAGAATGACGCCAAAAAAGAACGTGCTGAAAAACAGCAGGGTGAGTTGTTTCACCAAGGAGAGATCGAGGAATCCCATTAGTACCCCCTCCCATCTAGATTGCCTTCTTCGGTCTCAAGTTCAGGAATCTTTCCGATGTCGGTTCCAAGGCGCTGCAAGTAAGCAATCATGGCGATCACCTGCTTGGTTTCAAATCCGCTGAGGCTGGAGCTTTCCTTTTCAATCTGAGCCGCAATCTCTGCCGCTTGCTGACGTGCATGTTCCGCGCCATTGGCAATCTCTTCATCGGTGTACGGAACACCAAGGGTCTGATTCGCTTTCATGTGGCGTGGAATCTTGTCGAAATCGATCTCCTTCTTCAGCATGTGTGCATAAGGAGGCATGATCGATCCAACCGAAGTTTCCTGCGGATCATTCAGGTGACGCAGGTGCCAGCTTGCAGTCAACGGACGCATGCCGACGCGGTGCAAGTCTGGACCAATGCGGCGTGAACCCCACTGGAACGGGTGATCGTAAACAAACTCCCCTGCCTTACTGTATTCGCCGAAACGCTCGGTTTCGAAGTGCAACGGACGCACCATTTGCGAGTGACAGTTGTAGCAACCTTCCGCAATGTACATGTCACGGCCAGTCAATTCCAAAGGCGAATAAGGTTTCACCGATGCAATTTTTGGCACATTGGAATCAATCACGAAGGTCGGAATGATTTCAAACAGCGAAGCCGAGACCACCGCGATGACCACCCAAACGGTGAACTTCAGTGGCTTGCCTTCCCAGGCACGGTGCCAGTTCATGGCCATGAATCCGCCCGAGCTGGGTGCCGGTTGGAAGTTTGGATCCAAAGCTGCAGCTTCGTAAACCGGCTCCTCGTAAGTTGCCGGACGCTTCTTCCAAGTCATGATCAGGTTAGCCAAGCCAAGGATGGCGCCGATCAAGTAAAGGGTGCCGCCAAACACGCGGATCCAATACATAGGGATGAGCTTGGTGACGGTCTCCAGGAAGTCTGGGTATTCCAGCGTGCCTTCCGCAGTGAATGCGCGCCACATCAGGCCCTGAGTCAAACCAGCAGCGTAAATCGCCACGATGTAAAGCACGATACCGACAGTGCCCAGCCAGAAGTGCAGGTTCACCCATTTGGGTCGCGCGATTTCGGTCTGGAAGAGACGTGGCATCATCCAGTAAACCATGCCGAAAATCATGAATCCCACCCAACCAAGAGTTCCAGCGTGCACGTGCGCGATGGTCCAGTCGGTGTAGTGGCTCAGCGAGTTCACCGCCTTAATCGACAGCAGTGGACCTTCGAAGGTCGACATGCCGTAGAAGGTGATGGCGACCACGTAGAACTTCAGAATCGGGTCGGTTGACACACGATTCCAAGCGCCGCGCAAGGTCAAAAGGCCGTTCAGCATGCCGCCCCAGGATGGCATCCATAACATGATGGAGAACAACATGGCCAAGGTCGATGCCCATTCCGGCAACGAGGTGTAGTGCAAGTGGTGCGGGCCAGCCCAGATGTAGATAAACACCAAAGACCAGAAGTGCAGGATGGAGAGTTTGTAACTGAACACCGGACGCTCGGCGGCTTTCGGCAAGAAGTAGTACATCAGGCCGAGGAACGGGGTGGTCAAAAAGAAGGCCACTGCGTTGTGTCCATACCACCACTGCATGAAGGCGTCTTGGACACCGGCGTACAGCGAGTAGGACTTCATTGGGCCTGCGATCACCCACAGGTTGTTGAAGATATGCAGGACTGCAATCGCAATGATGGTTGCAATGTAGAACCACAGTGCTACATACAAGTGGCGCTCGCGGCGAATCTTCAAGGTGCCGAAGAAGTTCATCGCAAACACGACCCAGATGAGGGTAATGGCAATATCGATAGGCCACTCGAGTTCGGCGTATTCCTTACCTTGGGTAAAGCCAAACGGAAGAGTTAACGCCGCGGACAGAATAATAGTCTGCCAACCCCAAAAGTGAATGTTCGACAGCTTGTCGCTGAACATTCGTGTCTTCAACAGTCGCTGCGAAGAGTAATAAACCGCTGCGAAGATTCCGTTGCCCGCAAATGCAAAAATCACCGCATTGGTGTGCAGTGGGCGCAGGCGCCCGAAAGTGGTCCATTCAAGACCGAGGTTGAAGCGCGCATCTGCGAGTTGCAGTGCGATGATAACGCCCACCAAGAGGCCAACGACCCCCCAGATAAAGGTTGCGAATACGAATTTTCGGACGATGCTATCGTCGTATGTAAATCGTTCAAGCGCTCTCGCCGTGCCGGAAGAAGTCAGATCGTTCATGGTTTTGGGAGGTTCTGCGGAATGGCAGGACGGCATGATACTGCCTCCTTAAAGCAATAAAATAGTATTTACTCTTATTTCAAAAGGCCTTTAAGCAAGTACCAGGGAACCTTTTTAGGATTCTGGCCTCACGCGAATCAGGGCACTTTAATTCCTATTCTTTGCCGACTTCCAGGAGCACCTTCCCAAAAGCTTGGCGCTCAGAAACCCTCTTATGAGCTTTGGCGACATCCTGCATCGCGTAACGAGAGTCAATCACAGGGCGCAGTTTCCCCTGAAAAACCAGCTTAGAAAGCTGTTTTAGTTCGCCGAGGCTACCCATGGTGCTGCCGAGAATGCTCAAGCTCTTAAAAAACACCGGAGCGAAATTTATTTCCATTTCGGCACCGCTGGTGACCCCGCAAGTCACCAGGCGCCCCCCTTTGGCCAGAGCCCAAATGCCCTTAGGGAGCGTGTCTACACCTACGTGATCGACAATCACATCGAGCCCAGCCTTCTCGGTCCAAGCTTTTGCCGCCTTGCCCCAGTCCTCGGTGCGATAGTTGACGCCAAAATCGGCGCCATTGTCTAAGCCCAGTTGCACCTTTTCATCGGAGCCCGCGGTAATCATCACCGATGCGCCATGCAGCTTGGCGATTTGAGTGGCGGCCACAGAAACTCCACTTCCCGCTGCATGCACTAACACCTTATCCCATGGTTTTAGCTGGCATCGGGTGAGCAGCATGTGCCAGGCGGTTAGAAAAGTGAGTGGATAGGCTGCGGCTTCATCGAGCGGGAAGTCATCGGGGACCGGGATGATGTTCTCGGCACGCACCACTGCAAACTCGGCATTGCCGCCATCGCAAGTCTCGCCGTAGATTCCGTAATCGCGCGCTAAGTTATGCCGCCCTTCGGCTGTTTGCACACTTGGCGCAGGATTGAATCCAGGTGCCACCGCAACTCGCTGCCCTACTTCGGCCGAGGTCACTCCAGAGCCTAACTTCTCCACCACCCCGCTGAAGTCGCATCCGGGCGTAATGGGTAGAGGAAACTTATGCCCAGGAACGCCGCGCCGCACCCAGGTGTCGAGGTGATTCAATGCCGCCCACGCGACCTTAATACGCACCTCGCCCGGCCCCGGTTCAGGAGTTGGGATGTCTTCTAGGCGGAGGACATCGAAGGAACCGTGCTCATGGATGCGGACAGCTTGCATCTACAGAGTTTAGGAAGCTCTGCCCTTAGCCAGAGTTTCCCTTACTGAATAATCCGACACGCGCCACGGTTCTCCATGGCCAGGCGGTACAAAAACGCACGCGCACGTGGAGGGGCGCCAAAGGAAATCGTGCTAATGCGATTGCCGCGCCATCGGTTCCAGCGTGAGACCCTGGCCAAAATGCGCAATGGGTCAGTAATCTCGCCCACCGAGGGGGCGCCATCGGTCAGTAGCAAGACTTCCTCCACTTCCTCTTCACCAAAGGCACGGTCCAACCCGCCAAACAGGTTGGTGCCACCCGCAAAGGTGTTGCTTTCAACGAAATCTGTGGCTGCGGCCAACACTGGCTGGGTTACGGAAACCATTCTGTCCTCAAATCCATGCACTTCCGAATCAAAAAAGAACACATTAAAACGCGCCGTACCCGGCAAACGCGGCAGCATTTTCACAAACTCCGATACCGATTTCGTCGCCCGTGTCTCAGTGCGTTGCTCTGGCAGAACGGAATTCATGGAGGAGGAACTATCTAAGACGAAAACCACGCGATCGCTATAAATCGGGATTCCCATGTAAGACAAGGTCGAAGCTTCGGCGTTTGGATCGGGTTCGCGACGGAATTCGGTGCCATCGGCCTTGTGCTTCAGGTAGAAATGTTTCCAAGTTTTGTAGTCGTTGGCAATGCGGTAGCCAGTGATGCGTTGCAACAACTCCACCACTTCATTCGCTGCGCGCCCTTCGGCTACGGCAAGCAAATCAATCAAGCCAGAAACATAATCCTGGTTTGGGTCGCGGCGCAAGATATCTAGACATTCATAGAGCATGGCGCCTTCTTCCATTTGCAAACGGCGCAAAGCTTCCACCGTCCCAAATGGCGATTCGCGATCCGCTAAAGCACGCAATGCGGCAATGCGCACCATTGGTTTCTCTTTACGGTCGCGTAAGGTATGACGCCCCAGAGTCTCTCCATTGTTGCCTATTAACACCAAAGCATAGGTCACTTCAGCGCGCACTTCGGGCCGGCGATTGCGTTTCATCGCAGTTAAATCCTTGAGCCCAGCCGCACCCGCCAAACCAAGGCAGCGCACATAATCCACCTGGGAATCTCCACGCGCCAAAGACTTCACTTTGCGCAGCGTTGCATAAGGAACTGGCTCGGAACGATAAGCCAACAGTTCCAAGGCCAGCATGCGAACCTCCCCATCTAAAGAACGGTCTTCTAAAGCAGCGACTAACTGCTCATGACTTGGCTCAGCAATCCGCCCATAAGGTCGCCGCGTGCTGCCATTCTGGTAAATCTCCCCCGACGAAATCGGGCTCTGGAAGATAACGAGAAAGAGAAGACTAAGGACTGTCATGACTGGTGCTCACTTACAGTATGCACATGCTGCTCCGCATTAACCTTGAACTTCCAGGTTTCCAGGACGCTTTGGCTGAGTTTCTGCCCAAAGGAATGACCGTCGATGCCTGTGAATTGGACGCGCAAACCCTGCGTTTGGCGTGTCGGGCTCCCATCATCGGCAAGGTTGTCCTGTTAGCTAAGGTCAGTGTCACCTCCGGCGGCCTCAGCCTGCGCGGTTTCGAATTGGAGGGTGCAGGCTTGGCTCGCTCGATGGTGCTCGGCAAATTGCGCGACAAAATATCCGATTTAGATATTCGCCGCGGTGTCATGCGCATCTGGGGGGATAGCGATGGGTCCGTAGCGTATCTATCATGGCCCTCATGAAGGTGCAGAACCTGCTTCAAGGCGTCCTAGTTGGCGCTTGTATGGCTGGATGGGCCAGCTTGATCGAGGCTTTCTCGGTCTATGCTGCTTTTCCCTACCACGCAGACCCCCTAGTTTGGGCGGCGCTGCTGCCTTGCTATCTATTGGCAGGCGGTGCCTTGGGTCTTGGCTGCTCATTAGCCCTTCCCTTGGTCACCAGCAAGAAAGCGCGTGAGGAAGACTTCAACCTTTATCAAGGCATTCTGACCCTGGTCGCCGGAGTCACCGTTGTCCTGTTCCTGGAAGCACGCATGGTTTGGGTCCCGGTCGACGTTTCGACATTCAGCCCAAAAATGCTGATGACCTTCTGCGTGATTCTTGCCGGTGCGGTCGCTGCTTACTTTGTGCTTTACCGCTTGGCATCCACCTCCTTTGGGTGGGCGTTTAGTTCGTTCTTCAGTCGATTCGCTACCGCGGTCGGCCTCAGCTTAGTGGTCGGCATTAGCCTCTTGTGCTTTGTACTTCCGGTGCGCCCAGCTCTACTCGCCGAACCGGACCGGGCCGATGTCGCCCTGGATGGCTCTCCCAATGTCCTGTTCGTGGTTCTCGACACCACCTCAGCGCGGCACCTCGGCACCTACGGCTACCACCGCGCCACCAGCCCCCAACTCGATGCCCTCGCCGCAGAAGGTGTGGTGTTTGAAAACGCCTTCTCGGCAGCGCCGTGGACCCTGCCATCGCACTGCTCGATCTTCACCGGATTGCTGCCAAACTCCCATGGCACTGGCTGGACCCGTCCCCGTCTTCCCGATGGCATGGCCGATGTGAAGGACTTAGTGCATTACGACGTCCACACCATCTCCGAGGAGCTGGCCTTGCGCGGTTATGACACAGCCACGGTTGCTGAAAAGTCATGGCTCACTTTTAACTCTGGGCTTTCTCAGGGCTTTGAGAAGTTCTATGACTACTCCTTGCCGGATTTGAAAGACCGCTTCTTTGTGTCACGCTTTTGGTCGCGCTACCGGGATAAATTTGGATCCCCGGCGCCGGTTCCAATCGACAAAGGTGGCGCACGTGTGGTAGACACCGCCATCGATTGGCTCGATGGACATCGCAGCCGCGATGAAGACCGCCCGTTTTTCCTGTTCATGAACCTGAACGAAGCGCATGATCCTTATCAACCTCCGAAAGAATATTGGGGTCACTTTTTGCCGGAGGGCATCAGTATTGCGGACAGCCATGAGCTCGATTTGCGCAACAACACCCAAGGCCAGCACGAAATTATTCTCGGCGACTGGGATATCAGCGATCGCGACATGGAAATCTTCAAGTCGCTTTATGACGATGAAATCCTCTACCAAGATGGCCTACTCGGTCGCTTGTTCGATGGCATCGAAGAGCTTGGCTTGATGGAAAACACCCTCATTGTGATCACCGCGGATCACGGCGAGGAGTTTGGCGAGCTGGATCATCGTGTGGGGCATCAGTTGGCACTGCCTGACACTTTGTTGCATGTGCCGCTCATCATGCGTTTCCCAAGTCAGCTACCTGCTGGCAAGCGGATCAGTAACCTGGCATCGACCATCGATATCTACCCGACCATTTTGGAGGTCATCGAAGCGGAGCATGGACAAGGCAAGCCGAGTCCGACTGCTGAAGTCCTTTCCATCGAAGGCGTAAGTTTGTTGCCGACCATTCAAGATGACATTCCGGTGCGCGACATGATCATGGCGCATTACTTCAACCCGACCTCCTACCTCACCGGATTCCAGGAATGGGATGCATCCTACCCCGATGGCGACATGGTGGATGAAGTTTCACGCACCATGCGTTCAATCAATGTATTGCGTAGTGCCAATCAAAAGTTGTTCTTGTTCGGAGATGGGCAACGCGCCTTCATCAATCTGAGTGATGACCCACAAGAACTAGGTAGTGCCGCGGAAACCATTCCAGAAGGCATGGAAGAACGCGCAGCCTTTTTTGAGGAACGCTTCCACAGACAACTTGCTTCCCATGAAAGTGCACGGGAAATACTCGTCGGTCAGCTGGCGTGGTTCCGGCGTAACGTGAAATGGCATAACACCAAGGTAAATACGGGTGCGCAAGACGGCCAAGGTGTCGAAGCTCTTGGCTACGTCGGTTCCACCGATTCCGATGGCACCGAATCGAGCGAACCGCTTACTCTTCCGCCGATTCTGGATCTTCTGAAGGACTAAGCAGGGCTTCCGGATCAGAATCCAGCTGCGGCTCCAGCTCCAAAACGCCATACTGCTCCGCCCATGGACGCAGATCCCAAACCTCGGTACTTGAGTTGCCGAGGTTTTTGTCTGGTTTACCGAACATCTTTTCGATGATGGCATGCCCTTGCGCCGACTGTTGCGCCAGGTTTTCCATGAACTGCTTGACGCCAAACAGGCGCATCTTCGAGCCGCTCTTCACCGCAGGGTTTAAGCGGAAGGGCATGAGCGCCACCATCAACTTTTCCTTAGCGGTTTCAGCAGGTTTCGGTGCGCGCGAAGGTGCAAAGAAGTCGGGTCTGCGGTGAAACACTACGTAGCGCACTCCTTTGTCGACGACTAACTCTCTGCGCCAGGCATCGAGTTCGCCTTCGCTTAGGTTTTCGACATCGACCTCTAAAAACTCTGGGAGTCCAAGGATGTCCGTATTGGATTCCGCCGGATGCAATGCCCGCATCAGGTCAGTTTCAAGAGCTGGCAATGCGCTCGGCAAAATGTGCGAGGTATAACCGGCAAGCAAACGCTTCTCGTGTGAAATCTGCAGCCACATGGTGTAGGCATCGCGGTAATCAATCGGCATTTCGAGCACGGCATAGTCAACCGTGTCTTCCTGCATGGCCTGATACACGCTTGCCTGGCGCAAGTTGATGGCTTCCGGTTTTGGCAGTTGCAGCTCTAAAGCCATCAGCGGGAAAAGCATAAAGGTAGCCACAGCCCCGCGTTGGATTTGGATTTCGCGTAAGCCATAGGCAATCACGCCGGTGATGCCGAGTATCAGCAGGATCAAGAAACGGTGTGGCACGCGGATCATGTCCAACACCGGTAGGTGCGGGAAAATCGCCATCGGCATCGGGATACTTTCGAATGGCTTATTCAAAATCATGAGGTAGGGCCCTTGCACCAGCAAGAATCCCAGCACTAACAGCCACCAGAAACTGCCGACGCCTTTTTCACGTACGCGGAAGGCGGTGAACAGCAAAATGAACATGGTGGTCCAGCCAAGAATCACTGGCCAGAACAAGTGACCGCCTAATCCGTTCGGGCTCATGCCAGTCAACTGCATTTCGCCGATGTAACGGATTGGGTCCTCGAGTTCACCACCGCCACTCGAATCCCTCATTTGATCGACCAAAGGTCGCACTCCGGGAAGCATCATTGCGCCGGCAAGGCAGCCCATGATGAGGATTTGCATCCAGAAACGACTGTCGCCGAAACGTTTGTCACGACCCATGCGAACCAGTAACAACACTGCGCCGGCCATCGCGCAGAAAATCGGCTGATACCAATCGGTGTAGCCAGACAAGGCCAACATGACCGCAGTAAAAACCACCGCCTTCCAGGATTTACTGTCGTAGAGCCACAGCAAACCGAGCAAAACCAAGGGCATCCATTGGAATTGCACATTGTTCAACTGCGTGATCATCGCAGTGTGATAAGGATTGAAGGTGAAAAACAATCCGGCGCCAAAAGCAGCGAGTGGTGCTCCAGTGAGATAGCGCGCCAAACCCCAGGCGCCGAATCCACTCATTAAAAATGCAGATAGAAATAGGACGGTATGCGTGGTGCCTACCGTCAGTCCCAGACTCTGCTGCAAAATGGCACCAGGAATGGAGTTTGAAAAAGAAATCGTGTGGAAAGCCAACGATGTCCCCGTGGGTGAGAACAAACGATCGGTTTCGTAATAAGCCTGCTGGGTTTCTTGCGCATGCTCCACCCACCACAGGTTCCAGTTGTTCTGAAAGAAATCGCGCCCCACCGACCACACCTGGTCAGGATCCATGACCATGGGCCAAAAATACAGGGCGGTCAGCCCTGCAAAACCGCACAGCACCAAAAAGAGCTCGGTGGCGGAGATTCGTTGTGCTTCGTTCATGCGAGCAAAGCGGCACCTAGCAGGTAAACCGCATGGGCAGCCCCTAGCACCGTAAGGTCATAGGGCTTCCATTGCCAACTTCGGCGCTTTCGACGCATCACCCAAGCAATCGTTGCAGCTTCTAGGTTCCAGAACCATAACCAAGCCGCCACAAAGGCCGCGATCCAGCCCAGGGTGTTGCCGTGAAGTTGACTGTCCGAGAGGCCAAGAGCCCCGGTTGCATAAAGCGCATAGCCACCACCTAGGCTCACTACCCGTGCAAAGAGCAAGAGCTTGACCGTGGGACGAAAGCTACGCCCGATGGTGAACCAAATGACCCACCAATGCAGGAAGAGGACAATCGGGACCAGGACGGGGTGCAGGCAGGCGCGAAAAAGTTCCGCGAGCGGGCTCAAGCCAACGCCTCCTGGCATCGGGAACGCAGCTCTTCGAGAGTGAAGAGCCCGGTGTCGTGCCCATCATCAAAAAGTACGCGATAGGCGTAACGGCCGACCGGCTGCATGTCCTTCAAACCGATATTCATGGCGATGTCTTCGGGATTGACTTGACGCACACCAGTGATTTCATTCACACAATAGGCACAAGGACAGCCTATGCGTAACTCGCGAATGCCTAAAGCACTCACGAGTCCGTCCGACCAGGTGAACTTTAACTGATCACCTTCCCGCTTCAGGCCGGTAAGCCGGGAGTCCATGGGCCTGCTCGACCTTTGCGGTCAGGCTTCCATCTCCCGATCATCATGCGGCGTCTTGTCGTATCTGGCGCGCACATTCTGCCGCCCCATGTCACGAAGCCGCACCGATGATTTACGCAGACCAAGATCGTGAGCTTTCGATACCACACTTTTCACCGTACGGTTCAAATGGTCAGCGATGCTGAGGTTGTCTTGCTCAGGGTAGAGACGCTTCAGCTCCTCTACTTCCTCGGCCTGCCAGCGCGGCATTTTCACCGGAGTCCCGGAGCCTGCGCGGCGTTGATAACCCTTGTCTTTGGCAAGGCACAGTTCCTTGGCCTTCTCTTCAATCCGATCCGCTGGGCGGCCGAGAATCAACGAGACATCTTCGGTAGCGCGGGTGCCATAGTAGCGCTTGAGAATCTGTAAGTCGGCCGAAGTCCAGGCGCGCTGTTGCACCTCACCCTTCAGCTGAATTACTTTCCGTTCAATCTCGTTTGCAGGACGGCGCAAGATGCGGGCGATGACATCAAAATCTGCGGCGCCAAGATAACTCTTCAGCTTGCGCACTTCTTTCGCTGTCCAAGGGCCGACGACCGGCTCACCTTCAAACACTTTGCCGACCATGCGACGAACGCTTTGCACCGTGCGGTTCAATTCCTGCGCAATCTGAACTTCAGTTTTGAAGCCATACATGCGACGTAACCGTTCAATCTCCGGATAGGACCATCGTCCTTTCCGTCGTCCTTGAGGGTTTGGGGAGTTCATTCCGTCAGGTGCGGTCATCGCAGTTGATTCTCGCTCGGGTTCCAGGGAGCGGGGTGGGATGTGGAGTCAAAATCCACGGATGTTCCAGTATCAGACAATTCATAGCCTCCGTGCAATGAAAAATCGTGCTAAGTCTTGTGAGAACCAACGCTTTCGACAACTTTTTGCCATGCCTGCGTAGTAGAAAGCTCCAAAACGCTAAGCGCGTCCTTCGCTGTACTCGCACGCGCGGCCTGTCGCGCTGTGTCTCGTAAAGACTCAATATCGACCTCTCGCAGCAAGGCTTTAATTTCTGGGACAAAAAGTGATGACATGGAGAGGCCGCCAAAGCCCACACCTGCAAGGAAAAACGCTCCTGCGGGCTGCCCAGCCATCTCGCCACACACGGTTGCAGGAACTCCAGCTTCCTGGCAAACCCTTGCTATGTAACGCAATACGCGAAGGTTTGCAGGGTGATAAGGCTGATATAGGTCAGAAACCCAAGGATTGTCACGATCAACGGCAAATAAATATTGGGTGAGATCATTTGTGCCGACGGAAACAAAATCCACCTCTTTGACGATGTCCGGCAGCGCCATTGCGGCTGCCGGGACTTCGATCATCACTCCAAAGCGCACTCCGAGATCCTCCTCCCCAGCAATGGTGTAGAGCAAATCTTTGGCCTGACGCACCTCTTCCACGGTGGTCACCATCGGCAGCATGATGTTCACTTCTCCATGCCCGCGGCATTCACGAAGAGCCTGCAGTTGCATGAGAAAAAGATCCTGCCACTTCAAACTCAAACGCAAACCTCGCCAGCCAAGGGCCGGGTTTGCTTCTTCCGGAGTGCTGAAATAACGCAGTGGTTTATCGCCGCCGATATCCAAGGTGCGGAAGGTCACTCCCTTGGCTGGAAAACGGTCCAGCACTGCGCAGTAGATTTCCTTTTGCTCTTCGACCGTTGGGAAAGAAGGGCGCTCCATGTATGCGAACTCGGTGCGAAACAGCCCGACGCCTTTCACGGTTTCCGGTTCAAACATGTCCAGGTCACGCGGCGACTCAATGTTGACCAAGATTTTAACCTCGGTGCCATCGGCGGTGTGCCCGGCTTCTTTCGCGGCATCGGCTAAAACATCGCGCACATGCGCAAGCTCCGAAGACCGGGTGAGCGCGGCTTCTTGCTCCTCGGTGGTTGCTCCGAGAATAACCGTAGCGCTATCGCCGTAAACCACACAAGGTTGTCCTGAACGCGCGCTTGCATCGACTCCCTCCATGCCGGTAACGGTGGGAATGCCGTAACTGCGGGCGATGACTGCACCGTGGCTATAACGCCCACCACGCGAACAGATGATGGCGGCGATTTTCTCGCGCGGATAACTCACCACCAAAGTTGGGGTCAGCTCTTCCGCAACCAATACCAAACTTCCAGAGCCAACACTGCGCGCAGCCTCAACATCGCTTTCACTGAGTTGTTCGAGCACGGAGTTCCATGGATCGCGCAAGTCGGCGGCCCAGGACTTCATGTCGCCGCCTTCCAAGCTATCGAACAATTTGCCGAACTTATCGAGCAGGGCTTGGATGGCGGATTCTGGTGCCATCAGCTCATCCATCACACAGCGACGTAAATCCTTGACCGCTTCCGGGTCCATCAACACTGCAGCTTGAGCGGCGTAGATGGCGGAATCTTGTAGACCGAGCTCGACCGCGGTTGCGGCTTGGATTTCCTCAAGCTTTTTGAGCGCAGCCGTCCGTGCAGCGGTGAGCAATTTCCACGACGGCTCGGCATCGTGCGCATCGATGTGACGCAACGGAATGCGCCGTTTGGTGTGCGTCAGAGCTACGAATACGGAGCCAACCCCCACCCCAGGTGCGATGTGTGTTCCGTTGAACTCGATGCGTTCCAAAAAGGACCTCCGTTACTCCACGACCACAGGTTGCGGACGCGTCCAGGAATCCATCTTGCTTTGCATGACCGAGATGAGATCGGCAATGGCAACCCGTTCCTGAGCCATGGAATCGCGCTCACGCAGAGTGACCGTTTCATCGGTCAAGGATTCGCCATCGATGGTGATGCAGAAAGGGGTGCCGATTTCATCCTGACGGCGATAACGACGTCCAATCGACTGATTCTCCTCAATGGCGGTGCGGAATTGATTGCGCAACATGGTCTCAACTTCCGCAGCCTTCTCCGGCATGCCATCCTTTTTCACTAAAGGGAAAACCGCGACCGTAATCGGTGCGATTTTCGGATGAAAACGCAACACCACACGCTGCTCCTTACCTTCCCCTTCTTCATCGTAGGCGTCGACCAGGAAAGTCATCGCGGTACGATCACAACCGGCGGCTGGCTCGATTACGTAGGGAGAAATGTGCTGGTTCTCTTGATTGTCAAACCAAGTTAAGGAAGTACCACTCGCTTCGGAGTGCTTCTTCAAATCGTAATCGGTGCGATTCGCAATGCCTTCTAACTCCGACCAACCGAATGGAAAGAGGTATTCGACATCGCCGCAACCTGCAGCGTAATGAGCGAGTTCATCTTGCTCGTGCTCGCGCATGCGCAACTTTTCTGGAGTCACACCGTAATCCAAGTACCACTGGAAGCGTTCCTTCTGCCAGTAGGCGTACCACTTCGGCGCTTCTTCTGGACGGCAGAAAAATTCCATCTCCATTTGCTCAAACTCACGCGTGCGGAAAACAAAATTGCCCGGCGTAATTTCATTGCGGAAACTCTTACCAATCTGCGCGATGCCGAATGGAAGTTTCTTACGCGAGGAAGTCACCACGTTATTGAAGTTAATGAAAATGCCCTGCGCGGTTTCCGGACGCAAGTAAGCGACCGATGCACTGTCCTGCAGAGCTCCAACATGAGTTTCGAACATCAGGTTGAATTGACGCACGTCGGTCCAATCATCGGTGCCGGAAACAGGGCATTTGATCTTCTCATCCATGATCAACTGACGCAGACCTTCATTGTCTGAGATGACCGCATTCAACTTGGCGGTTAAGGCCTCGACGCGGTCCATTTTGCCCTTCTTCCGGTACTTCTCGATCTTGTTCTCGACCAAGTGATCGGCGCGATAACGAGCCTTGGAGGTCTTGTTGTCGATAAGTGGGTCAGAAAAACCGCCCACGTGGCCGGAAGCGCGCCAAACATCGGGAGATTGGATGATGGCCGAATCCAGGCCAACAATATCTTGACGTGCATAGACCATGGCTTCCCACCAGGCGTCTTTCACGCGCCGCTTCAACTCCACCCCCAGCGGACCCCAATCGTAGGTAGACCCTTGTCCACCATAGATTTCCGACGCCGGGAATACGAATCCCCTGCGCTTACACAGGGAGACAATCTTGTCCATCACATTGGGAGCGGGCTTAGCCATGACCGCGTGATTCTAACTGCTCCCGCAGTTCGGCAATCACGCCGTCGCGGTCGTTCTCAATCCGCTGTTTCAACGCAGCGGGAACCCCCGTATTGGGGTCGTACTTGGCCCCCCACTGCGCTAGATCGATAAGAATCGGCACGAGGTCGATGCCCTTCTCGGTCAGCGCATAAATCTTGCGGCGGCCGTCTTCTGGGTCGACAGTACAGGCAACAATGCCATGCTCCGCCAAGCATTGCAGGCGATCACTCAGCACATTGGTAGCGATGCCTTCTCCAGAGTTTTCGAACTCGGAAAACCGTTGCGAGCCAAACATGACCATGTCGCGAATAACCAGCATCGTCCAACGATCACCAAGGAGATCAAGGCAAAAGGAGACGGGGCATGCGGAGCGACGGTCCTGCAAGGGCATGCTCCGATTCTAAGGGATTTTCGCTTGCAATTCGCAACCTATTAGTTTAACTTTCGTTTTGCAAGTGAAAATCCCTGCCCGTCTGGGCGACGAAAATGACAAATCTCAAGCTTTACACTCTTCCCCTCTCTCCCTTCAACACCAAGGTCCGTTTGGCACTGAAGCTCAAAGGCTTGCCTTATGAAACAGTAGAGTTCGCCGGTTTTGACGACCGCGACCCGGTTGTCGAAGTTTCCGGCCAGCCTCTAACCCCGGTTCTCACCGATGGCGACAAGGCGATCTACGATTCCTTCGCCATCTTGCGCTACCTCGATACCAACTTCCCCGGCCCCGCCCTCTTCTCCTCCGATCGCGAAACCATTCAGAAGATTCAGGAGTGGGAGCGCTTCGGTCAAGAGCTTGGTGGCATCATTGGCATGGTTTTGGCCCAGGCCTTTAACAATGAGATCGATGACAAGGCAACGGAGCAGGCACAAGCCTTACTGGATACGGTGCCGCAAGCTCTCGAAGACGCACTCGCAGATTCTGATTACCTCATGGGCGATGCCATCAGCGCTGCCGATCTAACTTTGGCCCCTTTCCTTCGTTTTCCAATTTGGAATTCTGAAGATGTAGATTTTCCGCCAGCCAAGTTTGTCGCTGAACGTTTGACGCTTCACGGAAAATTCCGCAAGGTGCATGCTTGGGTTGCGCGCGTGATGGAACTCGACCGCGAAGTGGTGGCGAGCTAAGCCCTTGCATGGCCCGCTTTCATGGGCCAACCTCAACAGCCCGGTCAACCTTTTGGTTGACCGGGCTGTTTCCTTACCCAGTTTTACTGGACCAACACTGCGTGGGAGTTGCTCACTTGACCCAAAGGCAAAGTAGCGGCTTGTGTGTAAAGAGTAAATCCACTGGCTGCCGGTGGCACAAACAAGCTAATACTGCCATTGCCAAAGCTATCCGCAGGCACCAAACTTAGCAGCTGAATAGGCGAAGACATGTCGAGGGAACCGACTATCGTGTTTGTCGGACCGGCTCCATTTAGCGAATAGAGTAGGTAGGTGGCACTGGACGCCACAACACCGCTATAGCTAAAGGTGGCAGAAGTTCCGCCAGTAAGTACCGGTACCACGTAATCAAAGGATGGCGCAGGCGGGCCATCGACCGTGGCTAAGCCTTGTGCAAAATCGGTAGTCGCGCCAATCAAAACCCCCAAGCCAGTGGCTGGGTTCACGTCCCATATTTGGCCGCCAGTACCACCGCCAACCAAGGTGGCGAGTAGGCGTTGATTGGTGGCATTCCAAGCTAGGCCGCGCCACAAACCAGCGCTTCCAATCCCGTTTGGTAAAGCCGAGGTTGAGCCAGTGCTAGTATCAATCAAGTATACCTGGCCAAAGCCATTCAGGCCAAACAAGTTGTCTGCAATTGGATCGTAGGCGAGGCCTTCAATCTGGTCTGGGACCGAAAAATTCCCTATTAAGGTGCTCGCTCCACTTCCAGGGTTAATGGAAAAGAGCTCGTCGTTTGTATTTACCGAATAGAGAACGCCTAGGTTCGGATTGTACGCCAAACCATTGAACTGTCCCCCGCTGGTGCTTCCAACATTGGATGCGAAACCAGTGGTTTCATTAATGGTCACAAGAATATTAACTCCTGTGTTGATGCCATAAAGGATGCCGTTGACGTTGTCGTAGGCCATACCGTTGATGGACTCATTCGCCGGGATTCCTTGCGTGCCAATCAAAGTCCAGGCGCCCGTGCCGGAATCAATGGTGCCAAGCGAATCGAGTACGACATCGGATCCGTAAACCGTTTGCGCTTGAAGTGAGGCTCCAGAAAAAAGAATGGATGCCAAGAGAATGTGGGAGTAATTCATGGGGATTGAATGGATTTTGAGAGATTCTGGGACTGCTTCATGCTAGCAAAGATTTTTAAGACTTCTTGGTTGACAAAACGCAGCATTCTTATTGATACTGTGTCTCAATCTCATCAAGCCTCCTGGTCCCGGGCTCCTCAAACATCATGAAACCCACTCTTTTCCTTCTCCTTACTCTCGGATTCAGCGCTCCGCTCGCCGGACAACAGCAATCCAACCAACACCTCGCTAGTCTCGAAACCTCCAGTTTGATTCCTGGCAGCAGCGCAACTTTCCGCTTGCGCAGCACTGAAATCGGACAGCCAGCTCGCATTTTGATTGGATCGGCCGCCATCCAACCCTTGGTTGCCCCCCACGGCCTCATCTTGGTCGACACCACGCCAGGATTTACTTTTCAGGGCGTGATTGGCGCAGATGGCTTGTTTGAAGTCACCGCGCAACTCCCCGCCCCACTTGGCATTCCAACTGGGTTCCCGGTTTCACTGCAAGGCGGTGTGCTTTCCATCAGCGGTTCCGCCGTGATGACTGGTCGCTTGCGCGTGATTGCTAATGCGCAGAACTCCGCCCCTTTCATGGACCGCAGTTCCATACTTCCGACTTCCTCCTTCGCAGAAAGTGGAGAAATGATTTCGGTGGATTTTGATCGTGACGGAAATCGCGATTTAGTTTTGAGCAGTTTCGGCGGCATTCGTTTTTACCGGAATGCTTCTGGAACGCTGGTCGATGAAAGTGCAAGTCGCCTTCCATCGATTGAAAACGAAACTGCATTTGCAGTACTAAACGCAGACTTCAATCAAGATGGTCATCAGGACCTGTTGCTTGCGGGCCGCCTAGATGCATTTGACCAAGCCTTACCGGCAGTAATTTATTACAACGATGGCAACGGCTTCTTCAGCACGGCAATCGGCCGTTACCAGTTCACTCTCTCTCTCGACGCACAAGCCGTGCCCGCGATTGCCGATGTCGATGGCGACGGTGACCTCGACGTCCTACTCACCGACGGCGGTTCGCACAGTGGAGGCCTAGGGCCGCAAACTATGGCTCTATTCCTTAATCAAGGTGGAATGCAGGGTGGATTGCTTGGAGATTTCCAGGAAGATGCCACCTTCGCAACCGGTAATTTCAACACCATCACCGAAGCCGCCGCCGGAGTTGATTTTGGCGATGTCGATAACGACGGCGACCTAGATCTGGTCATCGCACGAGCCACGAGTGCAAAAAATCAGCTGTTGTTGAATGACGGTGCCGGCACTTTCACCGATGCCAGCCATCAACTCCCGGACTTCTTCGATAAGAGTTCCGATGCAGAGCTCGTCGATCTAAACCAAGACGGCTATCTGGACCTCATCATTGCCAACAGTCACTTCGGCATTGACCCGCAGTTTGCCGGCGATGTGCTTTACAACAAGGGCGCCACCGCTCCCGGCGTGTTTGAAGATGGAGGTGCACGATTCCCGGATGCTTACGATGAAGACCTCATCATTCGCCTGTTCTCCCTAACCGCCGATGTGGATTCCGATGGCGACATCGATGTCATCATCCTGCCGCACGAATTCTTCGGCTCCGTAGTGCCCTTTGTCGGTCAACCCGTGCTGTTCATCAACCAAGGTGGCGCGCAGGGCGGCGTAGTGGGAGAGTTCCTGAAGGATCTCAACTTCTTCCGCAGCGGAGGTGTGCCACTCAATACTTTCATTTCCGGTGGCGGCGCGTTGTTTGACCTCGACAACGACGGTGACCTCGAGTTTTACGCGGGCAGTCAGGGTGGAATCATCAACCCGCTGAACACGGGAGATTTCCTGCTGGAGAACATCGTCCTCTAAAGGAGGGAGGTTTTCCGCATTTAGGAGTGAGGTGAGACTCATTGAAATAAAACCAGACGGTCTTGAACCTAAGGTCGTCTGTATCGTTTGCCTTCCATGATTCTCATCCTCCTCCTTGCCGCGCAGCCTCAGGCAACGCCCCAAGAGCCGACCCGCACTGAGGAAGTGGTGGTCACGGCTTCAGCCTTTGCCGATGACCCGCTGGAGCAACCCTTTTCGCTGGAGAGCCTGGACCAGACTTGGTTACGCACCCGCGCGCGCACAGTTCCGGAAGCGCTGCAAGGGTTGCCTGGGGTCATGGTGCAGAAAACCGCCTCCGGACAGTCATCTCCTTACCTGCGCGGATTCACCGGTTTTCGCACCCAGATGCTGGTCGATGGCATCCCCCTCAATCATGCGGCCATGCGTTCCGGCCCCAATCAGTATTGGAGCACTTTAGATGCATTGACCGTGGAACGTTTGGAGTTAGTCCGCGGGACTTCAAGCGTGCTTTACGGTTCGGATGCAATTGGCGGCACGGTAAATGCCATCAGCCGGCGCGCGCGTGTAGGTGGTGAAGGCATGCGTTTTGGTGGAGGCAGCTTCACCCGCTATTCCTCGGCCGACAATTCTTGGACCCAACGCGCCGAAGTCTCCATGAGTTCTGGTTCCGAATGGGGATTTTTAGGCGGTTCCACCCTCTCTAACTATGGCGATCTAAGGTCCGGCGATGGCACTCTTCCTGAAACCGGGTACTCCCAGGCCAACGGAGATTTCCGCTTCGACCGCTATTTCAAAAATGGAGTCGTGTGGACCACTGCAGGCCAAACGGTTCGTCAAACCAATGTTCCGCGGACCCACAAAACGATTTTCGCAGTCCCTTATGCCGGCACGAGCGTTGGAAGCGAACTCCAACGCGACCAAGATCAGCGGCGTGATTTGTTCTACTCTCGCGTGTCCTGGGGACGCGGTGGCGGTTGGATCGAAAAAGGTGAAGTCACCCTCAGCTACCAGCGCAACAAAGAAATTCGTGATCGAATTCGCACTGGCGCACGGCGTGATTTGCAAGGTTTCGACTTGAACGATATCGGGTTAACCGCTCGTTTTGAAAGCGAAGCTAAGGGCTCAGGCATTTGGTCTTGGGGTACTGAGATTCATCGCCAAACCGCAAATAGTTTCCGCGACAACTTTGTCGCCGGCACCTTTACCGGATCGGCAATCCAAGGCGCCATTGGTGACGATAGCACCTACGACAGTGCCGCCCTCTACTTGCAGAATGAAATGTTTCTGCACGATGATGTCAGCCTGATTCCTGGATTGCGAGCTAGCTGGTTCTCCTTGGATTCTAATCGGGTGGATAACCCATCTCTCACCGGTCCAGCAGTTTTGCAGTTGAATGAAAGCTGGACGGCACTCACGGGTAGTTTGCGCTCGGTATGGTTCCTCGAAGAAGAAACCACGGTTTACGCCGGCCTTTCGCAAGGGTTCCGTGCGCCGAACTTGTCGGACCTAACGTCTTTAGATGCTACCAGCGCAGTAGAAACTCCATCCCCAGACTTGCAGCCCGAAAAGTACATTCAGTTTGAGATTGGTAGTAAAGGTCGCAGCGGGCGTTGGAATTGGCAGTCCTCCGTTTACCAAACTTGGATTAATGACATGATTGTGCAGTCCCCCACTGGCGCCTTGATTGGCGGCACCCCCGAGGTGCAAAAAAGTAATGCTGGCGATGGTTGGGTCCACGGCATTGAGGTGGATTTAGGCATGGAAATCACTCCACAATGGTCCGCCTTCGCCAATGCTTCCTGGATCAATGGCAAGGTGGACCAAGTTCAACTGCCTAGCGGAACCACAAGTCGCGAGCCTTTGAGTCGGCTGGCTCCTTTGCAGGGCACGACCGGAATCCGCTGGCAACAAAATCAAGGCGCTTGGTGGGGCGAAGCCTGGATGTGGGCGGTCGATAATCAAGACAAGCTAGCTCTACGCGATGTCACCGACTCTTCACGGATTCCTGCCGGCGGAACTCCAGGATTTACTATTTTCGGCCTCTCCGGGGGAGTCAAAATCAACGAAAATACCCGCTGGTCCTTATCCTTAGAGAACCTCGGTGATAAGAACTACCGCGTGCACGGTTCCGGCTTGAACGGACCGGGCTTCAACATTGTCTCTACGGTCGAACTGAACTTCTGAAATCTAAACCCACCCCGCCAAAGCCCATGTGGAAGGCTTTGTTTGGTTCGGTGACTTTTCACGTCGCGGTTGGGGTGGGTTTATTGAGTACCGCATGGTGGTGGACAACCGATGGCGATGTCCACCTCCCCCCGGAGCTTGCAGTTTCACTCGCGAAGCCGGTTCCGGAAGTCACCGAGGATTCCCCTCCGATTCCGGTGGAACCACCAGTAGAAACTGCAGTTGAAATTATTCCGGTGGTCGAGGTCGATGCGCCACCCTTAGAGGCACTTGAAACTCTTCCACCCGCGGAAGATTACAAAGCGGTGCGTCCATGGATGCCACGTGGTTTGCGCTATCGCCCCAGCAAGTTGCCGCCCCATTTACGCGAGAAAAATAAAACCGTAGAACCAGCAATTGCCATCACGCGGCCATCCATACCGGACCAACCCGAAGCGCAAGTCTCGGTACTCCTAGCTCCTTCTATCGATTCCACCCAATGCCCGGCACCGGAGTATCCCCGTCGCGCAAGGCGCATGCGCTGGGAAGGGATCACCCAACTGATTGTCACCGTCGACGCAAACGGCAATCCCACCGCGATTCGCGTAAGCGTTTCCAGTGGCCATCAGATCCTCGACGACGCCGCCATCAAGGCCGTGCAAACTTGGCACTTCCACCCCGCCAACCGCGACGGCAATCCTGAATCCGGAGACTTGCTGGTCCCGATTCGGTTCGATATTACGGATTGAAATCCCCTAAGACTTATTGGCCTTTCAGGTCTTATTGGTCCTGAGTAGAACGCTGCATCGTATCTAAATCTAGCGATACGTGAAAGGTTTGAAGATGGTCGACCTCCAAAATTTCGATGATCGGGAGATTGGCGTTTTCATCCATGGAAATCTGCGTCCAATTCCTCGAAACGGGGTCGACGTCGATGAGATAAAGTTCCACTTCAAACCTACCTGGCTGCGTAAAAACATGCTGAACCGTTCCGGAGGAAGTGTCGATGGCCGCTCGCAGCTGTTCTCGGGGAGAATCGACATGTTTCATCCCCTCGCGATGAAACAGGACTCCCACAAAAGTGGTTTTCTTCACCGCAGAGAAATTGTCAACCACGATTCGAACTGAAAATCCTTCCTGCAACTCTACGGTTTGCTTGCCACTCACTTCGGAGAGGTACTGCGTTCTCTTTCCCTTGGCGCCCACCGACATGGAAAAGAAATGTGCCTTACTGACTAGAGAAATCGGATTGCTCCTAATCTCCTCGGGATAATCCATGCCGCTCAGTTGAATCTTGGCATCTCTCACGCTGCGCCCATTCGTGTCAGTCACCTTTAGGGCCATGACATGAAGCTGGCCACGCAAATCAATATCCGGCAGTTGAACAACTGTTTCTTCCGATGTGACCAACAAGTCTCTCCATTCAAAGAGCACTTCGTTAGAAGAGTTCGCCTTCAAAGAAATGTGAACTACGCCTGGAGCTATATCAGAAAAGGAGAAGCCTCCATCCCATCTTAATCCCGTGCCAAACCCTTCACGAGGTCGCCCCTCCAGCTCCATCCAGATAGTCATTGGTTTACCCCGAAGATCTTTATCAAAAAGAAATCTTCCTTGAATCTTGCTTGATCGTCCGAGCACCAATTGAGCATGCCTCTCGCCTATCCCAACTTCGATCTCAGAGTCCACAAAATCGGAATGCCTTGCTTCCAGATGCAAAGCCCAGGGGTTGAATTCGCCGCGGATCTGGAACCACCCATCCTCATCCGACTCGATACTTAAATCCCCGAGCTCTTCCCACCATGGCCCCTCCTCTGTCCAAAACCCGAAATCGGTTTCCATCGCTCTCGATCTCGAGTCCCTTCGACTCGCGTCATAAGGCCCGAGGGAATCGTCGGAATGGCGACTCCGCTTCAGAACAAGCATAGCGCCAGGAATGGGATTGCCTGCTTGATCAACCACCGTGCCTTCGATGAGAACCGGCGGAGCTTCTACGACTAAGTCTCCAAGATCGGTGACCCCTTCAGGAAGCGAAGTTGAAAAATCGACAGCTGCAATTCTGCGTAATTTGTTTTTAGACTTCCCAGTAATCACCCAAAACTTTTTAATGCTCGATGGGCTGACATCTTCATCGCGGAAAACATGCCGAAATCGACCATTGTCATCCGTCCTTAAGGTGTACTGAACAATTTCATCCACGCTTGCTGAATGAAATTGCACGCGGGCCTTTAGAGTTTTGCTTTTCGCAACTCTTCCTTCAAGGTTCAAAACCCTTCCTGTCAAAATCGTCAGGCCATCTTCTTCAGGACGTTGGGTCAAGGAATTGACTCTTGAAGACACCGCAACCGCCGATTCCGGAGCCTTTTCTTCCTGGTCAAAACGAGTCAAGGGGGAATCATCCTCCCTCGCAAGAGTCTCAGCACCGAGAAGGATTGCGTCTTGCTCCACTGCAGTTTCTCCCTGGCTCATTTCTTCCGCCTCATCTTGCACTAAGAAAATCAAGAGGGCCATAAACCCGCCCAAAAGGCCTAGGACAATAAACTTGTTACGCATACTCGCAGTTTAGCAGTGAGCATGTAAATGTCTTGTTCTCCCACATATGTGCCGGGTTTGCATGGATGATGAAGACTCAACGAAGGGTAGCTTTCAACAGAAGCTCCACTGCAATTCCATCAGCATCTGCCACCACGTCCAGCACACCTTCGCTCGAGTTCGCTTCCTTGGAATCCTCTCGGCTCCTCCGTTTTATGTTGCTTGCGAGACTCGACGGTGCGCCGCCTCACCCCTGTCCGTGCGTCCTGCCGATGCAGATTCCGCACCACACCCTGCACTCACTCGGCTTGGGCGAAAAGGGTGTCTTAAGAGAGAGTGCTTGTCTATGGAATGGGAAGGCTAGTTCAAGCCTCCTAGTTACCGCAGGAGTCGGGATTCGATTGAAACATTTGGCACTCTTTGAACTCTCGCCGAATCAGTTAACTCAGGGCTGGTTGTTGCACTACTTTTAGATCTTCTAAACGGATTGCGGTTAACCTTCCGCCATACACACAACCTGTGTCTAAACCATAAGCGAGGGCTACTCCGTTCTCGCTTTGGTGGATGCCAGCCGCGGATTGCGCATGTCCAAAGACAACGAACTCCGGGCCTTGCCATGCTTCGTGCCACAAAGGTGAGCCGGGGTGGTCGAGGTATCGGCTTAGGCGGACGATGTCAGCGGGCTTCATGTCTTCGACTTTGCGACCTGGAAGGACGGAGCCGTGAACCAGAATCCACTCACGTTGCGGAACCTCGCTTTCGGCGCACTGCTTTTGAAGGAGCTCGCTCTGAGTGGGCTCCGACCCCCAAGCCGGACCGGTGCAAGTTCCACGAAGGAAGTACGGGCGGTTTTGCAGGAAAGCTAAAAGCTCTTCCGCAGCGGGCAGCGCAGAGGAATCCATTTTAGCTTGGTTGTCGCCGTGCAGATCATCGATGAGCGCCTCACCGTCGCGCGTGGACTTGCCATCGTCCGTCGCGGCAATGCGGTTGAGCAACGCCCATTCATGATTACCCAAAACCATGTCGAAAGCACTGCCAAGGTTTTTGAGAATGCGCATGACGCCGACTGGATCGGGGCCACGGTGGAAAAGGTCGCCGGCGGAAAGGAAACGGTCACCGGGTTGCAGGTCGATGGCATCCAACAGCAATGCCAGTTCGGCAGCGCAACCGTGGATGTCCCCCACCACCCAGGTGGATGTCATACCGATTTCGCGATTTCTTCTTTCCACGCCGCTTCGACCTCTTCCATCAACTCACCTAAGTGATCGCCGCGTGGGTCAAACTTTAAGCCGGCGGCTTCAAACAGTTCCGGTAGTTTGCGCGAACCGCCGAGCGCCAAACCTTCGACGTAACGGTCAACGGCTTCACTCGGATTATTGCGGTAGCGCACCCACAATTGACATGCGCCCATTTGTGCCAGCGCATATTCAATGTAGTAGAACGGCACTACAAAGATGTGCAACTGACGATGCCACAAGGTTGCGCGTTGTTCCGTTAAGCCACTCCAATCGACGCCAGCGGAAAAGCGTTCTTGAATCGCCACCCATGCTTCGCGACGCTCTTCGCGGGTGTGGTTTTCATGCGTGTAAATCCACTGTTGGAAACCGTCAACGGCTGCTACCCAAGGAAAAGTGGTGGCCATACCTTCTAAGGCGTGAATGCGGGTACTGCGTGCATCGGCGGCGGGGTAGACCTCGGCGTAATGCTCGGTTGCCATAGCTTCCATCCCCATGGAGGCCACCTCGGCGAACTCAAGCGGTGGCATGCGGTAAGCCACTGGTTCCAAATCGCGGCATAGCAATCCATTTAAGGCATGTCCGCCTTCGTGGACTAAGGTCTCGACATCGCCGTGGGTCGTGCCGGAATTGGTGAAGATAATGGGAACGCGGCGTCGCTCGAGAGTTTCCATGAAACCGCCGGGGCCCTTGTGTGGACGCGTTTCTAGATCGAGTAATCCTTCCTCAAACATCCAACGCAATTCACCACCGAAGGACTCGCGTACTTTCGACATCATCCTGGCGGCGACATCAACCTGGCCTTGCGCATCGGCAAAGGGTTCAAAAGCGTTGTCGGATTCTGGATCGACGGCTAAGTCCCAAGGACGCAGTGGGTCTAAATCCAACAGTTCCTTGCGTCGGGCAGCCATGCGCTTCGCCACAGGCATGACGTACTTGGCGACGTTTTCCTGGAACGCCAAACAGTCTTCCGGCGTGTAATCGAAACGCGCTTTCGCTTCGTGCATGTAGTCGCGGTAGTTGTCAAAACCTGCAATCTTCGCCTGACGCTGACGCAACTCCAACATTTCTTCGAACAAGGCCTCCAACTTCTCCGCATCTTCCATGCGCCGCCCCGATGTCGTGCGCCAACTCGATTCGCGTAACTCTCGGTCCGGGTCTTCCACGTACTTTGCCATGGCCGATAGCGTGTGTTCCTCACCTTGGAACTCCACTGTCATTGCACCAACAATGCGATCGTACTGATTGGTCAGCTTTTCCTCCTCCGCCTCAAGTGCGACGTTCTCCTCGCGGAACAAACGTACGCCCAACTCGACCTCGCGATCATAAACCTCCCACTTTGAGGGCTCCAACTCCTTGCGGAACGAGCAGTCCAAGTATTTGTGATCTAAACGATCATCGATGGGTTTGATCAGCGGCAAAGTAATGGTTTGGAAGTCCATGTAAGACTTCTCCAAACCTTCGTCGTTGGTTTTACAAACGCTCGCATACATGCGTGCAACGGCTTCCTCTCCAATGCAACTATCCAGTTCCGAACGGTCGAGAATCCACTTCTCTAAATCCTCCACCGAATGAAGAGCACGTTGCTCCAACTCCGACAACCATGGTTGCATGGCATCGAAATCGATCGGGGCGAAATCTTCCGGCAGGTAACGTAATGCAGGAGCGGGATGAGAAATGGAAGGTGCTGTGGAGGGATTCATCGTTCAGCTTTGGAGGGGCGTTGCATGAGATTCTTCACCGCAACCCGCGGATCCACCTCATCGAAAAGGATTTCATAAATCTGGCGAGTGATGGGCATGTCGACGCCGAGGTCATCGGCCGCTGTGAAGATGGCCTTGCAAGTCCACACACCTTCTGAAACTTTTTCGGTGCGCGCGAGAATGTCTTTCAACTTCTCGCCTTTGCCGATGGCTTCACCTAAGGACCGGTTGCGTGAATGTTTTGAGTAACAAGTCACCATGAGGTCGCCGGAACCGGATAAGCCGAAGAAGGTTTCCTTGTCCGCACCCTGATGCACACCAAAACGCGCCATTTCCACCAGCCCGCGTGAAACAAGAGCGGCCTTTGCGTTATCTCCTAAACCGACGCCGTCCGCGATTCCAGCACCAAGCGCAATGATGTTCTTCAAGGCACCGCCAAGTTCCGCGCCAATCAAATCGGTTGCGGTGTAGACCCGAAGGCTGGCACTGCTCAAATGGTCTTGAGCCATTTGTGCAAGCGCAGGATCCTTTGCGGCTGCGACTATGGAAGTAGCCAAGCCACGCGCGGTTTCTTCCGCATGCGATGGACCAGTGACTACGCCGAGTTGCGCATCGGCCCCGAGGACATCGGCAAGAATTTCGGTTGGCCGCAGCAGGGTGGAGAGCTCCAAGCCTTTCGATGCTGAGAACACTGGCAGTCCAGCAAGGCGTTCGCCGAAAGATTCGATGGTCGGGCGTAAAAACTGTGTCGGCACCACGCTGTACACGTCTTCCACACCGTCGAGCGCAGCGTCCATGTCGTTGGTCCACAACACGTCTGCAGGGATTTCAATGCCTGGGAGGTACTTGCGGTTTTCGCGCGATGCAGCCACCTCTTTGGTGTACTCCGGATCGCGGCCCCACACATGAACCTCGCGACCGGCGCGATGCAAAGACATAGCAATTGCCATGCCCCAACCTCCATCTCCTATGACTAAGCTCTTTTCCGACATCGTCCTAATCCTCCGTGCCCTGAATCATCTTCATTAAGTTACTGCGGTGGGTGACGAACAAAAACAGGCCGCCGCCAAGCCCGAACCAAAAAATCCACAAATGTACACCCAGGGCCCAAGCAGCAATGGGTAGCGCAACACCAAACGCCAAGGAGCCTAGAGCTACCAGGCCAAAAACCTTCTTCACCAGAATCCACGACAAGCCGGCAGCGAGGAAAACCAGGGGTGCCAGGGCCAAAAAGGCGCCACTCAAGGTTGCCACGCCCTTGCCACCGCGAAATCCATTCCAAAACGGAAGGATGTGGCCGGTATAGGCACTCGCACCTGCCACCACACTAGCTTCGACACCCCAAAGCCAAGCTCCGATTAAAACCGGCAACAAGCCCTTGAGCATGTCTAAAAGATAAACCGCCAAGCCGACTTTTTTGCCCATGGCTCGAGCAGCGTTGGTGGCTCCAGGATTGCCGCTTCCCACAGAACGCAGGTCCACCCCCTTTGCCTTTGCGAACAGCAAAGAAAAGGACACGGAACCGAGTAGATAGCTCGTAATTCCACAACTAGTAAGCGTCAACCAAGGGGGCATTGAGGGCAAGGATAACGCGGCGAAAGAAGAAAAGACTTGACCCAATCTCAAACGACGCTATCAACATGCATTCACAGAGGATAATCCCCCCTGTCCATTAACCAACTAGAGAAGAATTTTGACTTACGTCATCGCCGAACCCTGCGTCAACACCAAGGACACCGCTTGTGTAGATGTTTGCCCTGTGGAGTGCATCTACGAGACCGAGCCTGAGCCGGATCAAAGCACTCTCATGCTCCCGATGTTCATTCACCCTGATGAATGCATCGATTGTGGCGCCTGCGAGCCCGAGTGCCCAGTCGACGCGATTTTCCCAGAGGAAGATGTCCCAGATGACTGGGCACCGTTCATTCAGGCCAACGCAGACTTGGCGTCAGAAGCCGATATGTAGCCTAAGAGGGGCTTCACCGCCCCACTCAATCGCCGGTAGCCTTCAGCGCCTTGCGGACAAAAAAGAAAACCGAGCTCCTTGCGGGGCTCGGTTCCTTTTTTTGGAGCGGCTGATCAGATTCGAACTGACGACAACGACCTTGGCAAGGTCGTGCTCTACCAACTGAGCTACAGCCGCGTGGTGAGGGGCGAAAAGATACGCCACCCCTCACCCCTTGTCAACGACCTCTTGCTGGAGAATCTTGAGACAAAAGGAAACGTGGCTCCTCACCCTGCAAACCAAACAGGTCAATGGCTCTTCTCCGCACCAAATCTTGGACATCTTTCAGCTCACGGTCGGCCAGGCTGATCTGTCCACCTGCCATACGGCCGTGCCCGCCACAGGCGCCCTCCTCACCGATGATAAAGCGTAAAGCTGGGTATGCGTCGGCATCGGGCATGTCACAGCGCAAGGAGAGCTGGTAACGCCCGTCACAGGCGCCGCCGGCTAACGACCACTGCTGGCCTTCCAAACGCAGGAACCAATCGGCAACTTCGGCAACCGCCTCGGGACTTTGCACTTCCCCCATCAAGGTTAATAACAGCGGGCCAAAGTCCTGGCAGGAATCCATGGCCTCGCGCATTTGCTGGAAGTACTTGCGCGAAAGTGGCGGTTGATCAATCGCACCTATGATTTGGCGATCGGCCAATTTTTCCAGATTACGAAACGCGGCCTCATCGAACTCGGTCGCACCGCGCAACAAGTTGTTGGTGTCGTAGCGCACCCCGCAATACAAAGCGGTTGCAGTACGTTGGTCTGGAACTACGCCGTAGTGTTCCAGCAGGAAATACACCATGGTCGAAGTTGCGCCATAGGAAGAATCAACCCACTGCCACGGGTAAGCCTCCTCTTCTTCACAACCCGGCTCTGCCTTGGGGCCATCGTGGTGATCAATGATTCCAAGAACTGGAAGCGCACCGGGCGGATGGGTATGACTAAAACCAGGCTGCGAGTCGACGACCAAAATGCCCTGGAAGTCTGCCGGATCCACTCCACCCTTCGGCAGTGCCTTGATCTGCAGTAGCTCGCGCATGGCGACGTTTTCGGCACGGCGAATGCGCCCTTCCAAGACCAAGCTGGACTGGAGCCCGAATTTCTTCTCCAACAAATACTCCAACCCCACAATCGCGCCCAACCCATCGGGGTCCGGATGACGATGCGTGCATAAGACAAGGGCTCCTGAGGAAGGAAGCACCTCGGCGAAGCGGCTCAAAAGCTCTTCGTTCATGAGGGAAGTCGCGACTCTAAGGTCGTCCGGGCTTCAGCCAGGACCTCACTAGGATACGACGGCGCAACCGTCAAAATGCGCAAGGATTGGCGCGGGAGGTAGTCCGCGACTAGCGACCAGTCGACTTTCCCGATGCCTGGCGGAAGGTGCTCAGCACCGCCCGAAAAATCGTGCAAAGTGCTTCCTTGCAACAGGTTAGAGAATCCATCCAACCATTCTCCAGGGTGCTCAAGGCCGCCCGAGTGACGCATTTCTAACTGTCCAGAATCGTGCCAGAAACCTATGTCCAAATCATGGATTTCATCCAGCAATAAGCGTAATCGGGCAGGATTCAGCAGGCTTGCGGCCGAGGCTTCCGGGGCGATGGCAACCTTCAAGCCAGGCGCTCTCTTGCGTAAATCATGAAGATAGCCGGCAAATCGCTCCAGCTGCCGTTCCGATTCCAGCTCGGTTTGCACCAGGAGTTCTTCCAGAGCCTCTTCCTCAGGGTCAATCGTTTCACCAGCAAGGACTCGGGCGAGGAGTTTGTCGGCACGCGAACGCACTTCCACGCGCCGATCGAGGCCCGCTGGGACCAAAAGTTGGCTGCACGAGTAAGCCGTGAGCGCTTTCAGAGTGGATGCGATGGAAATTTCTTTCCACAAAGGGGTGGCGTCGTCCACTTCCGTTAGAGCAGAAAGACTGATCACTGAGACGTGGTCCGGAGTTCTCAGTGGGGTCTTTGGAGGGCTCTGAGTAAGGTTGAGCAGGCCTAAGCCGCGAAATCCGAGTGTGCGTGCATGCTCTAGCTGCCCATTGAGGGTAGAAGATTGGGATCGAAACCAGAGATTGGCGAGCTCCATTTCCGCATTTTCGCCCATTTCCACCTGACTTGAAAGGATTTCCGTCCGTCAAAGGGGATGAGATTCTTCCCACACCCAAAGTTTTGCTCTAAAATGGAGCGACCTCGGGTAATTGTTGCGGAATAATCCGCCCCGTCCGAGGTCTAAGAAACATGATTCGATTCCTTCTGCCTGCTCTTCTCTTGGCGTTTGGTTCTTGCCAAATACCAAACCAAACCACCAACGCAACTGCTGCTCAAGCTTCCCTAGAAGTTTCTGAAGATTCCAGCGGAAGTGATTGTGCTTCCGAAGCTACCACCGCCTCTACCGAGGAATGCACCGAGGGCCAGTCCGACTGTGCTTCTGAAGGTGGTGCCGAAGCCACCGCAATCGCGCTGCCTGTCCAAGGCGATGGCGAGTCCTGCTCCGAGCAGGGCACCAAGGATTGCCCAATGGAAGCTGCAAAGGCTGCTGCCGCGGCTGTGCAAGCAGGTGCTACTGACATGGATCACTGCGAAGGCATGCAGGGCGACTGCCCAATGGAAGCCGCTGCAACCGCTGCCGCTGCCGCTAGCGAAAGCTGTGCCATGAAAGCTGCTGGCGTCTGTGAAGACGGTGGCGAGTGCCCAATGGAAGCTGCTGGCAACGAAGAGTGCGAGATGATGGGCACCAAGGATTGCCCAATGGAAGCAGCAAAGGCTGCTGCCGCTGCTGTGCAAGCAGGTGCTACTGACATGGATCACTGCGAAGGCATGCAGGGCGATTGCCCAATGGAAGCTGCTGCAACCGCTAACGAAAGCTGTGCCATGGAAGCTGCTGGCAACGAAGAGTGCGAGATGATGGGCACCAAGGATTGCCCAATGGAAGCTGCCAAGGCAGCTGCTGCTGTGCAGGCAAGTGTCATGATCACCGAAGGCTGCTGCGAAGGTAAGACCGTCGCTGAAGCTTGTGGTGACTGTGCAGAGAAAGCAACCTCTGCTGCCATGAAGCAGTGCGAAAGCATGAAGAGCGAATGCCCTGAAACTGCCGCTGCTGCCGCCGCCTCTAAGAGCGAATGCCCTGAAGCTGCTGCTGCCGCTAAGAGCGAGTGCCCTGAAGCTGCCGCTGCTACTGCCGCCGCTAAGAGCGAGTGCCCTGAAGCTGCCGCTGCTGCTGCCAAGAGCGAATGCTCTTCGGAAGCTGCTAAGTCGGAGTGCTCCAGCAAGGAAGCTCCTGCTTCTGTAGAAACTGGCGCAACCCAAGCAGGTGCTGCAAAAGAAGAAGAGTCTTCTTGCTGCCCCAGCGAAGTCGTCGAGCCTTCTAACTAAGGCTTCGTCATAAAAAAACCGTCACCCGTAAACGCGGGTGACGGTTTTCTTTTTGACTTAATCAAGGCTTCCTTGACAGCAATAGAATCAAACTTTGATTCCACCGTCTGGCACCGCCACGTCGGCGCGGGCTTCGAGCACCGGCTCCACCACTTCCTTTAGATACTCCTCGACTTGTTCAGGAGCACGACCGACGAAGTGTTTGGGATCGACTAAGTCGTTCAAGGAATCAACAACTGCGGCGAAGGCTGGGTCTCCGGCAATGCGCTCAAGAAGGTCGTTGTGGCCATCGCCGGCTTTCAGACGATAGGCCGCTTCATGGCTATGCACGCGGATGAGTTCGTGAAGTTCCTGACGATCTCCGCCGGCTTGGACACAGGCCATGAGGATGGACTCGGTTGCCATGAATGGCATTTCCTTCGCCAGGTTTTGGCCAATCACATTTGGATAAGGCACCAAACCCGAGGCCACGTCTTGCACCAGAAGCAAAATCGCATCGGCGGCGAGGAAAGATTCCGGAATGGCGATGCGACGGTTCGCCGAGTCATCCAAGGTGCGTTCCATCCATTGATGCGATGCCGTGTCGAGCGCGTTCGGCGCCAGGTTCAGCAAGTAACGCGATAGGGCGCCGATGCGCTCGCTGCGCATCGGGTTACGTTTGTACGGCATGGCGGACGAGCCAATCTGCTTACTGCCAAACGGCTCCTCCAACTCGCGACGGTGTGCCATCAGGCGAACATCGACCGCGAACTTGGCTGCCGACGCCGCGATGCCTGAGACTGCGTTCATAACTACGCCATCCCATTTACGCGGGTAAGTTTGACCAGTGACCGAAACGCTTTGAGAGAACCCCATACGCTTGGAAATGCGTGCATCTAACTCGCGCACTTTGGCGTGATCGCCATCGAAGAGTTGCAGGAAGGAGGCTTGGGTGCCGGTAGTTCCTTTAACGCCACGGAATGGCAGGCGTTCTAAAGCACTCTCCACCTCTTCCAGGTCAAGCATGAAGTCTTGCAACCACAAAGAGGCGCGCTTGCCCATGGTGGTTGGTTGTGCCGGTTGAAAATGGGTAAAGCCAAGGACCGGCAAGTGCCGTTGCTCACTCACAAACCCGGAAAGGGCGCGGATCACGCCAACCAAACGTGCGCGCAGGATTTCTAGACCGCGTTGCATGCAAACTAAATCGGCGCCATCGGCCACGTAGCACGAAGTGGCTCCAAGATGAATGATGGGCATAGCCGCAGGAGCTTTTTCACCATAAGCGTGCACGTGTGCCATGACATCGTGACGTAAATCGCGCTCCAACTCGGCGACGCGATCAAAGTCAATGTCATCGCGCGCATCTTTGAGTTCTTGTACTTGCTCCGAAGTAATCGAAAGACCAAGTTCACGCTCGCTTTCAGCCAACGCAATCCACAGATCGCGCCAAACCAAAGAGCGACTACGGTAAGAAAAGTTGCCCTGCATGGCGCTACTGGCGTAGCGCGTTGCAAGCGGTGAAGAGTATGTGTCGTGAGTGTCCGTCATCGAAGGAAAGGAAGAGGGAGTTCCGGCGCGAAGGAGGGTAGGCAATTCCATGCCAAACCTAAGGAAAGAAGAAACCCTAAGGGAAGTGCGTGCTGCACCAACCAGCGCGGGGTTTGCGAAAGATGCGCAACATAGGCTGCGCAAAAACCACCATAACCATCGCTGCCGAGATCCCACAAAGAGGAAGAGCGACCGACGGTATGCGCTTGGTGGATTTCATCGAGAATGCCGATGGCAACGGCAAACAGCGCTGCGAGTATCCATGCGCGTTTGCGGTGACTGCTGTTGCCAAGCGCGAGCAGGAAACTCAAACCAACTCCGGCATACAGTGGTTGATGCAAAAAGTTACTGAAGTAAGCCCAAGCTTGGCCAGCGCTTGCCGGTCGATAGGTCCCTGGCAAACTACCGAGAATAAAAACCGCAAGGAGGGCTAGGAAGCACGCCGCAATACGCCACGACCTTGGCAATCCAAGCAGGCGGGCATAGTTCATCAAGAGAGTACGGGCTGCAGCAGCATGGAAAGGTCTAATGCCGGAACCGAGTGGGTAAGGCCGCCCATGGAAACGCGGGTCAAGCCCATAGCGGCAAGGCCTGAAAGCTCATCAATGGAATAGCCACCACTCGCTTCGAGTTCTGCAGCTGGAAATTCTTGCAGCAGCTTCGAGGCTACTTCACGCAATGCGCTTCCCTTGAAGTTGTCGAGCAGAACATAAGCAGCTCCAACAGCCAAAGCTTGTTGCGCTTGGACATAAGTTTCCGCTTCCACTCCAACCTTGCGCCCACCCGCATGCTCGATGGCAGCTTGCACAGTTTCCGTGTACGTCATGCCAGACAACGCAAAATGGTTTTCCTTCAGCAACAGTTGATCCTCCAAATCGCGGCGATGATTTTCACCTCCGCCAAGGACAACGGCTTCCTTTTGTGCATCGCGCAGCATCGGCAAGGTTTTACGCGTATCCAAAACACGCACGCTTCCAGCTTGAGCCACCGCAAGTGCGGTTTGTGTGGCCACGCCACTCAGCTGTTGCAGGAAATTTAAAGCGGTGCGTTCCGCTGCAAGAATCCCCACCGCAGAGCCTTCGCAGCTTAGGATGGAATCCCCTGCAACCACTTCACTGCCATCGAATTTCAGCCACTGGATGTGCATGTCCGCATCGCATTGGCGCAGCGCGGCATCGGCGTATTTACAACCGGCTAGGACACCGTTGGCGCGCGCCACAATCTCTGCTTTTGCACGAGCTGCAGATGGCACCACGGCCATAGAAGTTGCATCAGCCAGGGCATGGTCCTCTTCGAGAGCCAAAGCTACCAGTTGCGCGACACCTTCAAGGCATTCCGACCCCCTATTCATCACCATATTCTAACCCCGCGTACCAGTCCGCCACATCCTTAGCCGTGGTCTCCCCGATGCCCGGCAATAAAGCCAAACGCTCCGGGGTCAGCGGCACCTGCAAGAACGGACGCTGGCGCACGATCTGGCCAGCACGATAGGCACCCACGCCTGGCAACCACGAGAGGCGGAGGGCATCGGCGGTGGTGAGGTTCGGGACTAAGGTTTGTGGACCACCGCCGGCTTCGGTCCATCCAGGAAAGCGCTCTTCGGTCGGCAAGGAAAGCCCACGGAGAGCACCGAGCAGCAATAGCGCAGCAAGCAAAACATCGTGATGCCAATTCTTCACCTAGCGCAGACGACTTAGGCCGCGTCTGACTCGCCTTTTTCCTGCATGCGCAAAAGATGGTCGATCGCAAGGTCCACGGCATCGTCATCTTGAAGCATAAGCAAAGGCGAACCACGGAGTTTGCCAGGCACAGCGAAAAACAGGTGGTCTTCTTGGCGCATTAAAGTGGCCACCGGTCCGCTTGGGCTGGTCAGCAGGAGCGGCCAATCTCCACCTTTGCACAAAACCTGTGGCTGCAATACGGAACAGGCGCGCAACAGACGGCGCACGAAGCGGGTCTCCACTTTGGGGCCCAATAAGTCAAGATAGTCCAGATTGTTGGGCAAGGAAATCATCTCCTCCAAGGCGATCGAAGGCACGCGCCGTCCCCGAAGTGGAGGTCCAATACGGAAGCATCGAAGAGGAAATGCGCTCGCCAAGAGCTCCAGGCGTTCGCGCGCAGAGTCTGGAAAACTGGCCGCAAGCAAAAACAGACGCGGTTCATGGGGACGTGAGAAAAGATCTCGATAACGCTCACCGCCGCCGCGCAGCCGTGCAATCAACAACAGGATTTCGTCGTAGGTGGAGGCTTCAAATTCCTCCACATGCAGCATGAGGCACGGTCGGCCCAGACCATCCACGCCGCAAACCTCAACAGTCATTTCAGACCCCAACTCCAAACCATGTTCAAGCATCCGCAGCCCAGGTTCTAGGGATTCCGGATGATGTGCGAGCCACTTGAAGAATTCGTCAAAATCCCAGCTCGGCTTTTCCTTAGGGGGGGTCACTGAAAAGTCGCTCCTGGAGGAAGTTTACCGCGATTTCGCGGCTTTAATCCCCCAGAATCGGCTGCTTTCAAGGATGTCGCATCTTGGGTTGCAGGCTCAAGGAGAGCACAGGCTGCAACCGCGAGGGCATCGGATTCGTCGGCGGTGGCGGGCTCAAAGTCCACCAGGCCGTAATGCACAGCGACCAAATGCTCCACCTGTTCCTTGGTCGCAGCTCCAGTCCCGGCCACGCGCGTTTTGACAGTGGCTGGACTGAGTTCCACCAATGGTGCACCGAAGGCTTCAGCGGTCATCAGAACCACGCCTCGAGCCTCTCCAATGCGCAACGCTGACTGCGCGTTTTTGCCCAAAAAGGCCGCCTCAAGCGCCACCGATGCGGGCTGATACTTCTCAAACACCTCCACCAAATGCTCATGCAAGCGGTGCAGGCGGACCCCCATCGCGGTTGGTGCGCGACCGAGGGTCCAAGCGCCAGAAGCTATGCGGGCAAGCTGACCTCGATCGTTGGTTTCGGCAATTGCCCACCCCACAACCTGGCTTCCAGGATCAATCCCCAAAATACGTCGGCGTACCACATGTCCATGCTACTCCTTCGGCAGGTCATGATTCAGCTGCTCACCGGCCTGAATCTCGAGGATTTCGGAAGTGTAATCCCCATGGGTCACGGTGTAGGAACCCGGCGCCAAATCCTTGAAGCTGTAACGCCCATCGGAACCAGTCATGCAGATGTCCACCATACCTTCGGAATCATCGCGCAACATGATTAAGACGTTGGGGCCAAACATGCTTTGCCCGGTCGATTCTGGATCGTAAGAGGCATCGGCGCCGGAGATACTCGCACCCTTTTGCAGACGATGGGTTCCAAGGTCGACGTCTTTCCCTTCGCCGACCGTAAACGGAGCCGAAGTCCAACGTTCAAATCCGTTGGCGCGACATTTCACCACCCAGTTGCCGGCGGGAACATCGACGAAACGGTAGTCACCTTGACCATCGGAAACTGCGTTGGCATCGTTGGGATTACCACTGGCCATTTCCATGACCGGACCGTCGCCATTATCCACTAACATAACGGCGATGCCTTGCGTACGCGGTGCGTTTTCTTGACCCGTGGTATCGCGCTCGAGGGTGAGACTTGCGCCAACTTTGGGTCGGCCCTCAGCGTAAAGGTTGCCCATGACCATGGCTCCTGGGATCTCCACTTCGAATTCCTGGGTGCCAACCGCTAACTCAACATCGGTGCGCACTTGCGGTGCTTGACGTCCCGCGCGGACTACTAAAACGTACTTTCCAGGCTCTTTCGGTTCTAGAAGAGCGCGACCATCGGCACCGGTTGTGCTTCCACTTGGACGATTCAAATCCATGCCGCCAGGTCCAGGACCGCGGGCAGGTTTCTCCAACCAAGCCTCCACGCCACCGACCGGACTTCCATTGCGAGTGACTACAACGGTTGCCAAGCTGAGGTCCTGAATCTTCATGATGAGTTCCCGGCGCCCAGTACCTTGCACATCAACCTGCTCCACAGGATGCAGCGTTTTCTTGGATCCGCCGCCACCAAAGCTGAACATCATGCCGCCGCCGGATTGCGCTTTGGCCTCGCGATAACCCACTTCGTAGCGACCAGATTCCAAACGTGGCCAAACCGCGCGTCCCGTTGTGTCGCTGATTTGACTCAACACTTCCCCTTCGCGATCCAGTGGCTTGAGGTAGATATCGACTCCACGTAATGGAATTTGCTCTGGGGTCATCGCGAAGACGATGAGTTGCGATGCAGCGGGCAGAATGACTTCCTGCTGTTGAGCAGAACTGACTCGCTCCAAGGAAACGCTGCGCTCTGCGTAACGATCCGCCTTTACGGTGACATCGAAGGAGCCTTCGGGGACTGCGTAGATGACGGCGCGACCGAAAGCATCGGTGGTGCCGCGGAATCCAGGGGAGAGTGAAGAAACGCGCGTGGTGGCGCCCTCACCATCGCCATCATCGGTAGATTCCGTGTGGTTTATTTCGAACTCTAAATCACCAAAACTTACATCACTCCCAGCGCTGCGCACCGAAACGGAAGCGTCGGCAACGGGCTCTCCTGCCTGATTCGTCACTAAAACCACCAAATGACTAGCAGGCTCCAGGTTCACGGTCATGCCGGTGACATCTTGTTCCAAACTCAAAGGCGAGTCGATGAGTTGGCCAAGCGGCGCAAAGGCACTGATGGAATATTCTCCGGGACGCAATCCGGAAATTTCGAAGCGACCATCGGCACTCGTTTCATTGTCGTTCTGGAACCCACCCATTGGGCTTCCCAGGTTAAATCCTAGAGAACTGGTCAGGCGCACTTCCGCGCCAGCAACGGGGGCTCCGTCTGGGCCAACGACCTTGCCAGAGAAAGTCAAGCTGCGTGCTAAGTGAACGACTAAGTCGGTTCCCGCATCCGGAATATTCGGCCGCTGCGTGGCGTAGCCTTCTCCACGCACCACGACGGAGTTCACTTTCTCTTCCAATCCAGTCAAGGCGAATTCTCCTTGTCCGTTGGTGCGCGATCCAGGAGGCACATCGGCAGAGGCGAGCTCCCCTCTTTCCAGAAAGTTACCACTTTGCAAACCGCGATTCGGGCTAATGACCACGCCTTCAACCGGACGATGATCCATGTCTAAAACAACACCGGTGACAGTGCGGCCGATGCCTAAATGCAAATCAATGTCTTGGGTGTCACCGCGTCCGTTCACCACAATCGGATCTTCTGAGGCTGGCGCGAAACCGCCTGAAAGAGCGCGCAATCGATAGATTCCCTGCGGAATACCACCGAGTTCAAAGGCTCCATTGGCATCGGTCACTGCGTTTCGATGAATGCTCGAACCCGCCATCAGAGAGGAACCGCTTTCAACCAGATCGACTTTCGCATGCTCCACCGGGTTGCCTTGAGGATCAAAAACGCGTCCAGACAAGGTATCGGCGGAAGCCATAGTGAGAGCGCCAAGGTCCAACTCCTCGCCTGGTTGCAAAGCAGCTAAGGCATAAGATTGAGGCGCCCAAAAATCACCATGGCTGCGTAGATCTAGATTCTCATCGGAAGGAACTTCTAAGCGGACATGACCGTTGGCATCGCTGGTGGCTTCTGCGAGCAGATCACCTTCGCCGAAACGTTGCGTTTTTAGAGCACGCAAACTACCGCCGGAAATAGCACCGCCTTGGGGATCAACGAAACGAGCATTCACCCAAGATCCATTTTCAAATCTGCCTGCGCTAACTGCTTGGGTGGCATCGTCCTTTTGTACGGAACGGGTCAGGCTCGACGCAGATTCCAAAGAACCGTCGTCCTGATGAGCGCCTGCTTTCGAAATAGCCTCTGCCGGCTCCAGCTCCGTTGCCGCCGGGACCAAGGAGGATTCCCCTATTTCGCTAGCTTGATCGGGTGTGGAGAAGAGGAAAAAGAGTGTGCCGCCGCAAAGAGCGAGCAAAACAAGAATGGCTAGGAGTAGTCGTTGCATGGTCTACTTGGATGAGACTGGATTCTATAACGACCAAGGTAGTCGAATGTTGGCAATTTCTTCGAGTTTTCCGTCAGAGCCCCTTCCTGGTACCCTGAGCACATGACTGCAGACACCGCCGCCGTTTTGGTCGCCGCTGGCCAAGGCCGTCGCATGGGAGGTATGAATAAGGCTCTTTTGCGGCTTGGAGGGCGGCCGGTGCTGGAATACAGCCTGCAGACCCTGCGTGAGTGCCCGTCGGTTGGCCGCATCATTCTGGTCATGAACGACTTCGACCTTGAGCGTTTGACCGCCGAATGGCACACCGACCCCACCGCTCTTGGGATAGACGAAGTGGTGGATGGTGGCCCCGAACGATGGCTGTCTAGCCAAAACGGGTGCAAAGCCGCTGCAAAGTCTGGACTCCCTTACCTGTTGGTGCACGATGCTGCGCGGCCCTTGCTGCAGGCCGAGGATCTGCAATCGGTGCTTGCGGCTGCGCGTAAAAGTGGTGCTGCACTTGCCGCCGAACCGTTGGCCGACACCCTAAAGCAGAGCTGTTCCGACACGCGCGTGCAGTCCACCGTGCCGCGCGAAGGCTTATGGCGCGCGCAAACTCCGCAGGTGGCCAAGTCCGCATGGATGCTCGAAGCCTTTTCCTCTTGGGACACAGCTGTCGATGGCCTCCCCACCGACGAATCCATGATGCTCGAGAGCATCGGCCATCCACCGGAATTGGTCCCATGCCAAGGTCCGAATTTCAAAATCACTTTGCCACGCGACCTTTTACTCGCCGAAGCCTTAATGCGCGATGCCGCGGTGGTTGATTTTGGTTCCTGATTCCGCACCACGCATTGGCCTCGGCTGGGACCGTCATGCTCTTGTCGAAGGACGCCCATGCATTCTGGGTGGTGTCGAAATCCCCAACGCAGTCGGCCCCAGCGGTCACTCCGATGCCGATGTCGTGCTGCACGCACTCACCGATGCACTGCTCGGTGCCGCCGGCTTCGACGATCTTGGAACCTTGTTCCCTGACACCGACCCGAAGTGGAAGGGCGCTGCAAGCACTCAGTTTGTCGAAGCTGCTGTGAAACTATTGCACGATGCAAATCTGTTGGTCGCCTCTGCAGACCTCGTGGTGATTTGCGATACGCCCAAGCTTGCACCACACCGTGCAACGATGCGCGCAAATCTTGCGCAGCTATTGGATTTGCCCATCAACCGCGTAAACCTAAAAGGGAAAACCACCGAAGGTGGTGCTAGCGGTGCGATTGAGGTTCAGGCGGTAGTGCTGCTACTCGCTGTCGGCAGCTAAAGCACCCGGCTCCGAGCTTTCCGGCGGACCAACCTGGAGCGACCACATCTTGGCGTAACTGCCACCATCGGCAATCAGGCCATCGTGGGTTCCGCTTTCGATAATACGCCCGCTTTCTAACACCAAAATCTTATCTGCATTGCGAATCGTGCCTAGGCGATGCGCAATCACAAAGGTGGTGCGCCCCTCCATGAGGTTTTCCAAAGCATCTTGCACCTTGCGTTCCGATTCGGAATCCAAAGCACTGGTCGCTTCATCGAGCAACAGCACATCGGCGTCTTTCAACAGGGCGCGTGCAATGGTGACGCGTTGCGCTTGCCCACCACTCAAACGTGCGCCGGAATCACCGACCTGGGTATCTAAACCGTCTGGAAGTTGCTCCAAAGTGTCGGCAAGATTTGCCGCTTTACAGGCAGCCACGATGTCTTCCTCACTAGCATCTAAACTTCCATAGCGAATGTTATCGCGAATCGATGCTTGGAATAAGAACGGCTGCTGCTGCACCACGGCAAGGTGGTCCATCCAATCGCCTTTGCGTAAGTCGCGGAGATTGATGCCATCGACCAGGATCTTGCCTTCGGTAGCTTCGTAAAAACGCGCCACTAAATCCAAAATGGTGGTCTTACCTGCACCCGACAAGCCGACCAAAGCAATGCGTTCCCCGCGCGCGACTTCAAGTTGGATGCCGTGAAGCGCTGGACCCTCGGCGTCCGGGTAAGTGAAGCCCACCCGATCAAAGGTGATGCCTTGCTTTAATCCAGTGAAGGGCTTTGCGTCGGCATCGTCTTCGCGCTCGGCCTGCAAATCGAAGACTTCGAAAACGCGGTCAATCGAACCGAGTGATCCATAAATCGCGGCAAAGGCGCGGGTCAAACGTTTGACATAGGCCATCAACATGCCAATCGATGTCAAAAACACCACCATGGTGCCGGCGCCGCTGAAAATTGGGTTCCGACCGCTCGCAACTAACGACAAGTGCAGAATAACTAAGAGCCCTAAAACCAACCCAATACCGCCATTCGCGAAGAATGCAGTCACCGCCAAACTGGTGGCTTGGGCGCGAATCATGCGTCCGGTTTCATGCACGAATTCATCGTTTGCCTCCCTGAATTTAACCACTTCTTGCTCTTCCATGCGGAAAGCTTTGACCACCCGTATGCCAGAAAGCATTTGAGTGAGGCGTTGCGTGGTATCGCCCAAACTATCCTGCGACTTCTTGGCACGACGGCGAATGCGTGGGCCGATTTTGGCGATCGGGAAAGCGATGAGCGGAATCAAAATCAACATGCCCATGGTTGCCGTCGGCTCGGCTGCCCATGCCATAAACAGGGAAGTCAAAATCGCAACCGGAGCTTGCACGATCTCCTCCAACATGACGCTAAGCACGCGCAAACTTGCGGCGACATCGACCGTCAAGCGCGAAAGCAGATCACCAAGACGACGGTCGGAGTGGAAACCCATGCCGAGCTTCATCACATGGCTCGATAAATCGATGCGTAGATCGGTGACTGTCCGCACCGACAGCATGCGCGCCATACGCAGAAAGGAAAACTGGATGATCGAGACGGCCAGCGCTATGCCGGACATCAACAGCAGCATGATGACGACTTGACTGACACCTTCCGGCATGCCCCAAGCGGAAAAGGTCGTTAGCCACGGCTCCATGGTGTTAGCCGTGAACTCCTCTAGTAAAGAAGCGGAAGTATCTTCGGACGAGGCATCACCCAAGCCCAAACGGTCGGTCAGCGGCTTAAAAAAAAGCAGTGTCGCGCGACCACCCATGGCGGCAATTGCACCAAGAGCAACAACCCCAAAGGCTTGCCGCCGGTAGGGCCTTAAATAAGGCGCCAACCGGCGGAAAGCGGAAAGGATCGAGCCCTTGTTTTTCTTCTTCTTTGCCAAAGCGTCAGTCGATTGCGGAATGACGACTAAGCTAGTACTTACTTAACTGGGAGCGCCTCGAGGAAGGTCAAGAAGCTGGTGGTGAGCAAGTCGTCGTTCACAATGTAAAGGTCGCGCTCGTTCGCGTCGATGTCCATCTTGTTTGGAGCAGCAACGCGGCTCTTCACGCGGTAGAAGTAGTAACCCAATGGGCCCTTTACCGGACCGTAAATGGCACCTTCTTCTGCATTGAAGAAGATGTCATCGGAGATGGAGTAACCGAAAAGAAAATCGGTGTAATCGCTTTCGCCCATGAAGCCACGCAAGTCGTTGCGGCTTTGCGGAGGGAAGTGCCCGCGCTGCGGTTGCGGCATAGCAGACTGACTTCCTGGAACCTTATCTGGGTAATCCGAGTACTCCATTAGCGCTTCATCGAAATCGGTGCCGCCAGCAAGAATATCGGCGACTTCATTCGCGCGCGCTCCTGCGGAAATGTAAGGATCCCCTTCCAAGTTGAACTTGCCGGTAGACAAATCACGTGCGCTAATCATGATGACGTCGACGTTGACTTTGCCAGCGCCATAGAACGAACCGCGCTTCTCGATTTGCGCTTCCTGCATTTTGCGGTAAACATCGCTATCCGCTGCCGGAAGAGTCTGTTTGAAAGAGTGCTTTGCGTGGAAGAACTGGGAGTAAATCTCCATGCTTGGATAACCCAAGAACTGAGTGACCATCATTTCGTGAGGGATGAAGGTGCCTTCGTATTCTGCCGCTTCCGCAGCGAGCATTGCCGAAGAATCTTCGTTGCTCAGCCACTTGCCCTTGGCACTCAATGCAGCTTCGGCGGCTTCTAAACGGCTGACGAAGGTTTCCGCCCACTGACGTTCGGTTGCACCCAAGAATGGACTGATGATCTCCATGACCTCATCTGTTTTGACATCGCGACCATTCACGCGCATCGCCACGCCTTCTGGCAAGCCATCGGAAGGGTAGAGAATCTCAGCCTTATCCATGAGGTGACGCCAAATGGTTGGCATGAGCAACATATTGAGCGTCTGCGAGTTGATCTGCTCGATGTCCTCATTGTTGGCTTTCGCATCAAGGCGTTCCTGCAGGCCTTCCTTCATCATGCCTTCCCAATACTGCTCGCCCAAAATCTCAGCAAGCTGCGCGGCTGGCCACTGCTCCGGATCTAGCGGGAAGAACATGGCGCGCGCTTTAATGCTGCGGCGCATTTCCTGCCGGAAAGTCTTCTGGGTAAATCCTTGAGCAATCACCTGCTTCCAGAAATCCAAGTTCGGATCTTGAACTTTGACAGAATCGATGCGCTCCTGCAAAGCCTTCTCCAACTCCTCGTCACTGATGACGACATCGGCCAGGGGCAATTTAGCTTCCTGACGACGGACCTGCTCATCGGCCAAAAGCTCGTCAAGCATACGCTGCAACATGTAGCGGGAACCGGTGGTGAAAATATAAGCCCGCTTCACCTTCTCTTCGTGACTGATCGTTGGGGAAGAAGTGGATTGCGAGGCGCTGGATGCGTCTTGGGCCGAAATGGTCGCAGTCGCGGTCGGCTCCTGAAGCAGGGGCAAGGCAAGTAGCGCAAGGAGGATGGAAGACATGGTCAGAATTTAAATTGGGGTTTCCGCAGGCCCGAGGATGCCAACGGCCAGATATTTTACACTCCACAAGCCCCGCGCACCGGAAATGAACCCCAGGAACCTCACACTTTTTTCAACCAACACCTGGTTACCCGGGTATCTGGCCTTGGTTCTATGCACTTTCTTTGCTAGCTGCAGCCCCCCTGAAAGCCTCTTCGTAGGCTCCTATGAGCTTAGCTATCAAGTAGTTGCAGAAGCTGAGCAGGCCATGAAACGGTCATTCCCGGGCGAGGGCGACACCACCCTGCGTGCCCATTTAATGCAATTTGGCCTAGGCCAAGCCGCGATTCTTCACCAAGCTCACCCCCTAAAAAGTGCCTCAAGCCTGGCTGAGGCCAAGCAATGGGCCGACAAAGTCCATCAGGCAGACAGTTTTATGCAGGTTTTACAGACTTTTTGCGCGGAGAGGGGCCTTCCCATCGAGGCGGATGGCGTGGCTCTACCCCATCCTTCTGGCCTTGGAGCTTCTGTCGCCGCCGCTGTCGCCCAAATGGAGAACGGAGACTGGGCTGGCCCCATAGCGACATCCTATGGCTGGGAGCTGATTTTGCTTGAAGAACGATTTAGCGGAGCGCGTAACCGAGCCCAGATTTCCCTCTATCGGATGCAGTTTCCCGTTGGCTCCGATGCCGACCGCGCTCAGGCCAAAAAGGACTGGGATACACTGCCTTTACGCGGAAATCCTGAGCTTCTCCTGGCACTTCCCCTCTCCTTCCGCCGCGACCGCCTCGCAACCGAAACCGAGTGATACTTTCCCTACTCCTTCCTCTCCTTGGCACTCCTGCCGTTGACCATACTTCCATGCATTTTGTGCCCATGGCGCAAGAACCGGAGTCTGATCCACAGGAGGAAAAGCCTAAGCCCAAGCCAAAGAAGAAGAAGAAGTTTGCGCGCTTAACTAGTCCTAAAAAGAAGTCGGTGCAAAAGGGATTACGCCTGATTGAAAAAAGCGAAAAGCCTGAAGAGATTGAAGCGGGCATCGCACAGGTTCTTGAGATTGGAGAAGCTGCGATTCCTTTATGTTTCGATTCGATAAAGCGCATGGCCACGGCCGATCGCTTGGATGAAATCTACCAATGCCTAGATACGATTCTGGTCGATGACGACCTTGAGCTTGGCTGGAAAAGTTTGAAAGCCAAACATGAAGATGCCTTGCGTATGTACTTAGTGCGTCGCTGGGCGGACAGCAGCCTTAAAGGTAGCGAGAAGTTTCTGGCGGAGCAAATGAAGAGTGAAAACCCTGCCCTTGCCTATCAGGCTGCGCGCGGATTAGCTTTACGCGGAGTAGCAAGCTCCGTTCCTGCTATCGAAGCAGAGGTCGCTGCGAAATGGTTGAAGGAAGCCGATCGTTTCCGTGCAGATTTTGCCAACGTGGAACGCGGCCCACTGATGGATCAAATCACCCCTCTCCTGCAGCGCAAAAGGTTTAAGGAAAAACTCGCTGGCATTCGCATGTTTGAATTGTTTGGCATCGAAGAGCAATCTCGTTTGCTGGCACCATTCCTGTCAGAATCAGACACCACACTACGACTTGCAGCGATTAACGCTTGCCGAGTCATCATTGCTAAGGAAAAACCATTGCAGCGTCCGTCTATGACTGAAATCATTGAACGCGCCGAAGCTTGGAAAGTCAAACTATGAAATCCTCCAAGTTGTTTTTCAGCGCAATTATCGCGCTGACGGTTCTTACTTTGCCCGCTCATGCGCAAGGCAAAAAGAAAGATGTGTGCACGGTTTGCGAATTTGATCCAGAAGTCATGGAAGCTGCGGGAATTCAAAACCATGGCCCATTCATTTTCTTCAAATCGGATTCGAAAGACATCGAGCGTATCGTGGGTGCCAGCAAGATGGTCTGGCTGGAAACCACGCATTTCCGTTTTGGCTCCGACCTGAAACCATGGAAGATTCCGGTCAAAGATAAGAAAGCTTATCGCGCGGAGTTAACCGAGCTGAAGGAGCTGTTCCCCAAGGTCGACCCGAAGAAAACCAAAACCTTAGATCGTTGGATGCGGATTCACCTGATGGCTTTCCGGATGGAAAAGGCCTATCAGCACCTACTCGGCCTGACCGGCTACACCGAGGAGCAGTTCCTCTACCTGCCATCGGAGCAGGAATTTAAAGATGCGGAAGCCAGTGGGTCGTGGAAGGATGACTTGGAGAAAATTTACATCGACCACCAAGATCGCCCCAAAGGAATGCCACTCTGGGTTGGCCTTGGGCAGTACTTCGGAATGCCGATGAAGTTCGAGTTCCTCATGATGCGATACGAAGAGGACTTCGGCATGATTAAGCGGACTTTCCTCGGCCACCTAGATGCGCATCCACAGCGTTGGCACTGCACCTGGCGTCCACCCGATACGGAACCGGTTTCACGTGCCCTTTGGTTTGGCCTTTCGACCGAGCATGAAGACATTAAGCATGACCAACACCTGCATAATGCTTTGCAGCACAACTTTGCCATCAACTTTCTCGATGGCTATATGCTTTACCTTGTCGAGGCACCAGTTTGGTTGCGAGTTGGTTTGGGCCACTACATGTCCAAACGCAACTCCGATGACTACAACTTCTACGACATGGATGAGGGCTCGACCAAGTTGCAAAAAGATGCGCAAAAGTGGGAACCTCTAGTCCGCAAGTTTGTCGTCAAAGGTGATGCGCCTGGATTTGCCGATTTAAGTCGGTTCCGCAGCTTCGGGGATTTAGGTTTCGAGGCCCACTTGACTTCGTGGTCAAAAGTGAAATTCCTCATGCAACGTGATCCTGAGAAGTTCGCGCTGTGGCTCACCAAGCTAAAAACCGCCGACGACCTCACCAACAACTTGGCCACGCAACGCAAGATTCTCAAAGATGTTTGGGGTTGGTCGTTCAGCAAAGCGGATGAAGAATGGGAAGCGTGGGTCAAAGAAACCTACTCGCTTAAGTGAACCGAACTCCAGAGCACGAACCTTTTGCCCACGAGCCTCTCGAGGGGCGTGGCGAAGTCGTGTTCTTGATCCTGGCATCCCTGTTCACCGGAGCTTTGGTCGTGACCAACTTGATTGCCAACAAGTTCATTCATGTCGAGTGGTTGGGGCGTGAATTTATTTTGTCCGCTGGTGTCCTGCCCTACCCCATCACTTTTCTGATTACTGATTTACTGTCTGAGATTTATGGACGACGGCGCGCGAACTTGGTGGTGTTTGGCGGATTCCTTGCATCCATTCTGGTATTGGTCACGCTGTACTTGGGAGACCAGTTTCCTGCGATTGCCGACTCCACGGTAGACGATGGCATTTACTCGCTCGTGTTCGGCAATAGTTGGCGCATCATCGGCGCTTCGATGACCGCTTACTTAATCGCACAGTTTGTCGACATTCGTATTTTCCACTTTTGGAAACGCCTAACGAAGGGCAAGCACCTTTGGTTGCGCAACAACGCAAGCACCTTGCTTTCGCAGTTACTCGATTCCGCATTGGTCGTTTTCGTGCTGTTTGCTGGGCAATGGCCCGCATCGCAAATGGGATGGGTGATTTTGGATTTGTGGATGTTCAAAGCCTCGATAGCCCTATTGGACACGCCATTGTTCTACCTTGGCGCCGCCTACTTGCCGCAATGGATGCGCGGCCGAAAGACCGAAACCGCGTAGAAAGTTCAGCTTTGCTGGCATCGGCCTTGACGGAATCGCTGATTTCGGAAACACTCCTGTATGGCTTTACCTCGCGAGTTCGTGGTCTTCGATACCGAGACCACCGGTATGCCGCCTGGAGCACGCCTGCTCGAGATTGGCGCGCTGAAGGTGCGTGGCCAACACGTGGTCGATCGATTTGAGGCGCTGGTCTATCCCGAGTGCCCGATCCCCCAAGCGGTGATTCGCATTCACGGAATTCAAGATCGCGATGTCCAGGACGCAGAAACCGCGGACGTCGTCCTCCCAGCCTTCCTCAAGTGGGCCGGCAAAGCCCCCCTGGTAGGCCACAACGTGCGTTTCGACGCCACCGTACTTGCCGCTGAAGCTGCCCGTTATGGAATGAGCTTGCCGGATAATCCAACCCTATGCACGCTGAAAGCATCGCGAAGACTGCTGAAGCGGCGCTCTCACGCATTGCAATCTTTGGTCGAAGAACTCGGTTTGCCCGCTGCCGCCCATCACCGCGCCTTGGCCGATGCCGAGCACACCCTCAACCTCATGTTCAAAATGGAAATGATGTTCGGCAAGGAGTTCCGCACCTCCTCCATGGGTTCTGGTGTCGCATTGAAGGCTCACGTCATTGATCCGCCGTTTCCTGGTCCACAGACCGACATCCTTCAGCAAGCGATAGAGCAGGGTATTCCCGCGCAAATCACTTATCGTTTGAAGAGCGGAAGCGTTTTCCGGACCTTGGTGACGCCACGCTTGCTTTACCGCTCTAGCCGCCAAGGATGGATGGAAGCGCTGTGCCATGAAGCCGGTTTTTACAAAAGTTATCGACTGGATCGGGTGCTAGGTGCACGCGCCGAACCCGATGCACCCCCTGCTTCTGCGCGGCGGATTCAGGCAATCTGATGGATTCACTGTTTTAATCTCAAATTTAAGATAGAATGCATTACTAGCCACCCCTCTCGGCCTTGGGGTGACACTCGCGAATATTGCGATTTCCTTATAAAGGCCTTTGCTTCCCCCAGCAACACCTCCTAGAAAATGACTGAATCAACTACCATCAGTGATGACAGCGATGTCGTCTCTGCAGGCCCTGCAGATGCAGGAACTCCTTCACCTCCCTCTTCTCATCACGACTCTTCTTTGGTTTTAGATACCACCGAAGAAATCGCAGAATATGAACGGGAAGACCTTGAAGATCGTTACCTCGATTTAAAGGATGAAGTTTGGCGCTTACGCCGGCAACTTAACCTTGACCCAACCACTGGTAAGATTCCAAACAATGGTGGTTATGCATCTCCTGGCGGTTTCTTAAAGCGCCAACGCGTTGCTGTCTTTGTCGATGTACAAAACATGTACCACTCGGCCAAGAAGACTTACGGCCGTAACCTTTCTTACTCTCGCATGCTACGTGCTTGCGTTCGCAACCGTCGCCTGGTTCGTTCCATGGCTTACGTGATCGACCGCGACGGCATTGACCAAGTTAGCTTCACCGACCACTTGCGCTACTGCGGCTTTGAAGTCCGTCGTCGTGAAGTCATCGAGCGCATGGATGGATCGCGCAAGGCTGAATGGGAAATCGGAATGGCCATGGACATGTTGCGCATCGCCGATAAGGTCGACAGCATCATCGTGGTTTCCGGCAATGGCGTTTTCGCCGATGTCGCCCCATTGATTCGCGCTAAGGGCACCAAGTTTGAGTGCTGTGCTTTCCGCGAAAGCATGAGCGATGTTCTGATTAAGGCCGTGGACCAGTACCACCTCTTGAGCGAAGATCACCTTTACCAGAACGACTAGTTCTTCCTTGGTAAGCAAAGGGTGCAGCTACTTAGTAGCTGCACCCTTTTTCTTTGCCTTCTCCCAGCCACCGCCGCCAGGGGTCTGAATACGTACGCGACCACCTGGTTGGATTTCCACGGATTCTCCCGATGGCAGTGGACAGAAGGGCTTTCCAGGTTCCGCAACCGAGTCGATGGCCTGCTTACCCACGCCTCCCTGATGACTTCCGGTAGGTTGACTATGCCGTCGACTCGCAGCCACAGTGAGGCGAACGGGCTGTAAGAAGGTGATTTCCTTCACCATGCCATCGCCTCCCCGATGCTTACCTTTGCCACCGCTATTTTTGCGCAAAGAAAGTTGCTCAACGCGTAACGGAAGCTCTAACTCCAAAACTTCAACCGGAGTATTCCGCGTATTCGTCATATGCGATTGCACGGCGGAGGCTCCCGCTCCATGAGGTCCCGCGCCTGCACCACCGGCCAGAGTTTCATAATGCACAAAAGGACTGCCATCGGCGCGTGCACCTCCGAAGAGAAGGTTGTTCATGGTGCCTTGGCTTGCTGCTGGATATTGCCTAGGGAAAAGTTTGCCGAGAGCTTGCAGAAGTAAGTCAACTAGGCGTTGTGAAGTTTCAACATTGCCAAGCGCAACTCCAGAAGGACTCAAGCTATCTACAAGACTTGCTTTCGGTAATTCAATATGAACGGCGTTCAGCGTTCCCGATGTCTCCGGCAAGGCACCTTCACCGAGGGCTTGCAGCACATAAAACACGGCTGAAGTCGTCACTGCACGGTGGGTATTCCACGAACCCGGTATTTGGGCGGAAGAACCGCTGAAATCCAAATGTAGCCGCCCGTGTTTCGCATGAAGCTTCAATTGAATACGCGGTGTACCGGGACCATCTAGGTTGTCCGCAACACGGACCGAGCGGTCCGGCCAATCTCGCAACAACTTGGCTGCAAAGCGAGCGCCGTAATCAAACAGATCCGACATGGCCTGGGTGATTTCATCCACGCCATAACGCTGCACCAAATCGTCGAAGCGCTCCGCTCCACGATGCAAAGCCGCACACTGAGCTAGTAAATCGCCATGCGCCGCATGCGGGGCGCGCACATTGGCCTGAAAAATCTGCCAAACGTCGGCAACATCTTTGCCGGCGCGGCGCAAGTGAACCGGAGGCAAACGCAATCCTTCGCCGAACAAATCGCGCGCACCACTCATCGAGCCAGGCTCTGCTCCGCCGATATCGGCATGGTGAGCGCGATTGAGCAAGAAGCCAATACGCTTTTTCTTATGAAAGATGGGCGCGACTACGGTGACATCGTTGAGGTGCGTGCCGCCACGGTGTGGGTCATTGAGAACGATGACATCGCCAGCTTGCGGGTCCACTTCTTTGAGCATTTCCGGAACCGTGTGATGCGCGCTGCCAAGATGAACCGGTATGAAGGCTGCGTGTGCGGCGAGGCGGCCATCGGCATCTAAGAGGGCGCAGGAATAATCCAAACGCTCCTTAATGTTGGGCGAAACGGCGCTCTGGCGCAGGGCATAACCCATTTCATCGGTCACACTGGCGAAGAGGTGACGAAAAACATGCAGCGCCGTTGCGGTCTGGCGGTTCATGCTTGTGGCTCCAGGGTGAGGCAATTCCATGCATCGAGTCTGGCGCTCCATTTTGGAGGCACTACCGTAGTCGCGGAATATTCAGTAAGAATCGCCGGCCCATGGACGATGGCGCCAGCCTGCAAATCTTCCCGCGCAAAATAGTAAGTCTTCATGTTGCGGTTTCGAGTACCGAACCAACAAGCTCCACTCCCCCATGGTTTGGCCTCATGCTTGCGAGTTTTCTGTTTGTTCCACGGAACCGAGGTCTCGCCGTCGACTTGGACAGAAATTGCATGCAGCTCAATCGGACGATCGGTGCGCGCGAAACCAAAGCGCTGTAGATGTAAGGCGTGAAAACGTTCGCGAAGCTTTGGCCCATCTTCCAAAGTCAGGACGCCAGCCTGGCCTTCTCCACGCAACTCCACCATGCAGCGCGCAATAAGTTTTCGTGGTGCGCAACCTTCGTCCTGCAGCTCCTTTTTCAGTTGTTTCACCCTAGGGGCAAAAAGCTGTTTGCGCGCACTTGCAGCAGGAAGAGGCTGCAGCACCGATTGGGTTAGGCGACGTCGCGGGGGAGCTCCGAGAAGGCCTAACGCGCTGTAGGCTCCGGCAAGCGGTGGCACCACCACGCCACGCATCCCCAAGCGTTCCGCCAACCAAGCTGCATGCAATCCGCCCGCACCGCCGAAGGAATAGAGCATGGCTGCGCGTGGATCACGTCCTTCGGCAAGTGAGACTCTGCGTAGCGCACGCTCCATATCGGCAGTTGCGATTTGCAGAATCTGTTGAGCGCAGATGGCGGGTGTTTGGCCGAGCTTGGAACTCAACTTTTGCATGGCGCTTTCTGCAGCCTGCGTTTGCAAGGCGAAAGTACCACCAAGAAAAGCCTGTGGCAGTAGACGGCCGCACTGAAGATGTGCATCGGTCACCGTGGCTTCCTGTCCTCCGCGCCCATAACAAGCAGGTCCGGGAACAGCGCCGGCAGACTTTGGACCGACTTGCAGTTGCCCTCCGGGGTCGATGCTCGCCAAACTCCCGCCACCCGTTCCGACTGAGTGAATCGGCAAACCACGTGCAAGCAAGGGAAGACGTCCCACGGAGATCGGTCGGTTTTCCGTAAGTGCCGAGTCCAACCACGCGACATCGGTGGAGGTGCCGCCCATGTCTAAGGTCATCAGCTGGGCATCGCCGCGGCACTGAGCAAGTGAGATGGCGGCGCTTAATCCACCAGCAGGCCCCGAAAGCGCAAGTGCAACCGGATGCTCCACCGCGGCATTGACTGAGGCCGTTCCGCCATCCGAGCGCATGATGCGCAGGGAAGATGCCTTGTACCGTTTAGAAAATCCATCGTGCAAATCTAAGAGTGCCTTGCGCACCACTGGCGCTAAAGATGCGTCGGCCCAAGTGGTCGTGGCGCGTTCGTATTCGCGGATTTCCGGGGCCACCTCGTGCGACAACATGACGGGCACTCCCAGCTTTCGCAACGCACGTCCAAGTTTTTGCTCGTGCGCAGGAGAAGAGAATGCATGCAAGAGCGCAACCGCAATCGCTTCCGGCTTCATCGCTTTGACCCGTGCCACCACACGGTGAATTTCTGCAGCACTCAAGACCTTCACCACACCGCCGTAAGCATCGTGGCGTTGCGCAACTTCTACGATGCGTTTGGTCGGCTGCACAGGGCGAGTTGCACTTGGCTCGAGCGCATAAACCTCATCGCGGTCTTGGCGTCCGATGGCAAGCAAATCCCGAAAGCCTTGCGTAGTCACAAAAACAACCTTGCCTAGCTTGCCGGTCAACAAGGCATTGGTGGCATGCGTGGTTCCATGGACTAAATCCACGCGGGAGGTTGGCGCGGTGACTAGCTCCTCGACCGCTTGCAAGATTGCCGCCGACGGGCGTTCCGAAGTGGTCGGCAACTTTACAACCTGCCATGCTCCGCTTTCCGAACGCCCCACCGCATCGGTGAAGGTTCCCCCAGTGTCGACGCCAATCTTAACCACAGTGTCTAGAACTAAGCTTTACGGGAAGGCCACGGCACAGGCTTCTTTGCGCGCACCCTTTTGATCTGCAATCGCAAAGGATCCACCGCCGCGCATAGTTGCAGAGCCATAAAGTCCATCTTTGCGTACTGCGTAAAAGGTCAAACCGAAATTGGGGCGGCCGTCCTTCCATAAAGCCGGTTGCCATCGTGCACCGCGTTCCGCCTGCTCGGCAACCCGACGTAAAGCATGCAAACAAGCTTCCTCTGGAGTATCTCCGGCACGCATACGTTCGACCACAAGCCACGAACCACCACTTAAAATCGCTGCTTCTCCGCGACCAGTTGCGCCCGCACTACCCACAGCGTTATCGCAATAGAGACCGCAACCAATCAGCGGGGAGTCGCCAATGCGACCAGGGATTTTGAATGCCAAACCACTGGTGGTGGTGCAACAACCGAGGTTGCTGTCAGGTGCCAAAACTGAACAATGAATGGTGCCCCATGGCCGCGGCTCATCGGCCAATGCTGGGTCTGCCGGAACCGTGTCGCCCAAAGGCCACAAACGATCATCGCCGCTACGCTTGGCGCGCCACTTCAACCAAATCCCGCGCGCGCGTTCGGTGAGTAAATCTTCTGCCTTAAAGCCATAGTCCAAAGCAAACTGACGCGCGCCCGGGCCCACCAAGTTCACATGATCGGTGTGGTCCATTACGATTTCCGCAACTTGTGCCGGGTGCATAATATCTTCGAGAGAAGCCACGCTGCCGGCGTTATGAGTCGGCCCATCCATGCAGGCACTATCCAACTGCACCACACCTAGCTCATTAGGAAGCCCACCATAGCCAACCGACAAATCGTTGGGATCGGCTTCCACAATGGCTACGCCGCGCACCGCTGCTGAAACCGGCCGCATGCTTTTCTCAACCACCAACTTGCGTGCCCGCGCAACAGCCTCAACTCCGTTACCAGAACTAATTGCAATGCAATCAACCTTCTTGGGCGTGAGGAAATCTGCTTTCGATGCAGCTTGTAAAGCACCGGGCACTGCACCGGCTGCGAGACCAGCTCCGGTCACGCGCAAAAAGGAGCGACGGTTGATGTTTGACATGATGCCAGCCTACTTGCGCGTGCTACGCGGATGCCCATAGATACGCATCAATCGTTTTGGGGAAACGCCCCACCGATACAAAGTCGGGAAACTCCACCAGCACAGCACCGATCGAATCGGCCGAAGCTCAAAACGTCGGGCGGAAGTTTGGATTTCTTGGCTGATGATGTGGATGCCCCCCAACTTGCGTAAGCGTTTGGAGAACTCCAGGTCTTCCATCAAGGGTTGATCCGGCATGCCACCGACTTGAGCATAAGCATCGGCAGTGACGAACATCGCTTGATCTCCGTATGGCATGGACGTTTTGCGCGAACGCTTATCGGCGATGCCCACGAAACGTCGGACGATGGGGCCTGCGGTTTCACTGAGCACATGGCGCACGTGGAAGGCGCCTGCAAAGTGACCAGCGGCTATGGCGTTCTTGATCTCCCCAAAAGCGCACTTCGGCAGAATGCAATCTGCGTGGAGAAACAGGAGGACATCGCCATGGGCAGCTTCCGCGCCCTTCCGTAATTGCGCACCGCGGCCTGGAGTGGATCGCAAAACCTGATCGGCACCACCTTCGCGAGCCAACGCAACCGTGTTATCGGCACTACCGCCGTCCATGACAATCACCTCGACTTCGACACCCGCGGGCGCTTGAACTTTCACCGCCAGCAGACATGGCGGCAACGCCACCTCCTCATGGAGAGTCGGAATGATGACCGACAATCGCAGAGGAGATACTTCCATCAACGACGCCAGCCGATGATGCGCTTTAAAAGCTTGGCCACACTTGGAGTGAGGCGCGCGCCGCTTGCTTGATCACCCAGGCGCCCCCAAATCGAAACCGAAGTGGGATAAGGATGAATGATGCCGGACAACTCCGAAACCTTCATGCCTTTGGTGACTGCAATCAACATCTCGCCAAGGATTTCTCCGGCATGAGCCCCCACTGCCGTAGCGCCGCGTAACTTTCCGCTTTTAGTTTCGAAAATGACCTTGGCAAAGCCTTCGGTTTCCCCTTCCAAAATATTGCGGTCAATCTCCTTAAAGTCCATGCGAAGACTCGACAGTTCACACCTCGCTTTTTCCGCTTCCGACTCATAGAGTCCGACATGCGCGATTTCTGGGTCGGTGTAGGTACTCCACGGCATGGTCAAGTCACTCATCTTGCCTTTGCCGAAGAAGAAGGCGTTGCGGATGACGATGCGCGCCATAGCATCAGCCGCATGGGTGAATTGAAAACTGCCAGCCACATCTCCAGCTGCAAAAATGCGCGGATTGGCGGTGCGCAAACGATCGTCAATTTGAATGCCGCGATTGTTGAACTGCACCCCCGCTTTCTCAAGGCCGATGCCGTTGACATTAGGGCTACGACCGATCGCAATCAGTAACTCCTCAGCAATCACTTCCCCTTCTTGGCCATCGCGCTCGAAGATGAGAACTTTTTGGCCATTGCGTTGCTCGACGCGGCTCATCTTGGCGCCCAACTCAAACTTCACCCCGTCGTTTTCCAAAACCGACTGCACCACAGCCGCCGCCTCTGGATCTTCCCGTGGAAGAATGTGTGGATCCATTGCAACTATGGTGATCTCACATCCGAAACGTGCGAAGGCTTGCGCCATTTCTACACCAATCGGTCCGGCCCCCACCACCACCATACTTTTCGGTAGCTCGGTCAGGGCGAACAAGGACAAGTTGGTGAGATAACCAGCTTCGTCTAAACCCGGAGTCGGAAAGACTAATGGCTTGGCACCCGTTGCGATGACCGCACGCTTAAAACGCAAGGAGCGTAAGTTGCCATCGTTGAGTTTTACGTCGACGATGTTGTCCGCGGTAAATTTGCCTTCGCCAAGGAAGACGTCGACGCCTAGATCACGAAAACGTGGGGCGCCATCGTGATGTCCGATGCCAGCGCGCAACTCGCGCATACGTTGCATAACCTTGCGGAAGGATGCCGAAGCATCGGCGCCATGATCGATGCCATAGTCTGCCGCACGACGCATCATGCCGAGCCGTTTGGAGACTGACAGCAGCCCCTTTGACGGTACGCAACCGTAGTTCAAGCAATCACCGCCTAAAAGTTCGCGCTCAATCATGGCGACTTTGGCGCTAAGACCTGCAGCGATTGCAGCAGTAATCAAACCAGCGGTTCCACCACCCAAAACCACCATGTCGTAAAGCGGCTGCGCATCTGGGTTAGTCCAGTCATCGGGCGCCACATGGGATTTGAGTTCTTGGTCAGCTGGGTCGTTTTCGAGAAGTACCATCTATTTCTCTTCCTCCGTTGCAACTGCATCCGGAGCGGCCTCGGCGAGTGCTTTCTTTGCAGCTTTGGTGACAAACACAGTCACCACAAGCGTGATGGCCAGACCGCCGTACTTCAACCACAATCCAGCGGCTCCGGTGTCACCTAAGCCTTCGCTGGCGAGTTTAGTAATGTCGCCAACTGCCGCGCCTAGGTAAACGTACAGCAAGGTGCCAGGCAGCATGCCGACAAAGGACCCCAGTACATAATGGGATAACTTTGCGCGGGTGAGACCAAAGGCATAGTTCACAACGGAGAACGGGAATATCGGAGAAAGCCGTACCAAGGTAATAATCTTTAACCCTTCCTTTTCTACAGCAGTCGTGAGTGCGCTGAATTTAGGGCCGTCTCCCATCTTTTGTTCGATAGAAGATCGAAACACGCTGCGTCCGAGCAGGAAAGCGCAAGTTGCGCCAACGACACTTGCCGGCGAGACCACCGCCGTGCCAAGCCAGGGGCCATAAATCGCTCCAATCATCAAGGTGATAAGCGATCCGGGAATCATGAGCACCGTTGCGACCACATAACCAAGGCCCACAATCAGAGCACCAGCCAAACCCTGACCGCGCACCCACTCCATGAAAGCGGGAAGGTTGTCCTGGAGGTAAAGGAACCATGCTGCGAGCGCGGCACCAATCACCAGGAGGAAAAGTAGAATTTTCTTCATCTCGGCCTGTGTTCGCATCTTCGCGAACAGCGTGACATCTTCCTTAAACTACCAGTGCGCCACCACAACTGGAACCAGCGCCGGCGGTGCATGCAAAGCAATGATCGTCGACTTGGATGGCAAGATTATCCATCAAGCCGATGTCGGACAAGCTTAACGCCTGCCCATCTGGCCCTACCATGGCCAAATCCTTCACCAAGTTAAAGTCGCAATCAAACAAGCGGCCATCCCAACGCAAACTTAAGGCGTTACGGCACATGACTGCAGCCAAGGCCGATGGGTTGTAGTTTTCGCGCAAGAGATCCATATAGGTCTCGTAATTCTTACTGCGCAGCAACCAATCTTTGAAGCGATGGATGGGCTGATTGGTGATGGTCAACAGGTCGTTGAATTGAATCCCAAACTGCTCATCTAACTCAGCATGATAGGCCGGCTCTAGTTCCTCTTGTGCTGGCGGAAGATGTGCGCCGATCGGGTTATAGACCAAGTGCAAATGCAATCCACTTCCCTTCTTGCCGAAGCCAACCGCATTCAGTTCCCGGAGCCCTTGGATGCTGAGTTCAAAAACTCCGCGGCCGCGTTGCTTGTCTACATTCTCTACCGAGTAACAAGGTAAGGAACAGAACAACTCCACCTGATGTTGCTTGAAGAAGTCCGGCAGATCGGCCATCCCCTCTTCAAACTGCACGGTAATGTTGTGCCGCACCAATACTTTTCGATCTAAGGCACGAGCACCTTCCACCAAGCGGCGGAAATGTTGATTCATCTCTGGAGCACCACCAGTAATGTCTAGGGTGCCGACTTCTGGATTCGCTTTAAGAAAAGCTAGCACCTCATCGATCAAAGAACCCGAAGCGTTATCACCCTCTCCACTCTTTTTGGGTGAAGAATCCACGTGGCAGTGCTGGCACGCCTGGTTACACAGACGGCCAATGTTGAACTGAAGAACCGTAACCTGCGTCTTCCGAATCGGCGGAAAAACCGCAAGCTGGGTTTCAGGCATTAACAACAACCCGAAACAGTGGAGGCAGCCAGAGTTTCCCCCTGCTCATCCATCCGCGTGAATTGACCGGCGTAGGGTTCCATGCTCAACTTTTCAAAAGTTTGAGCATCGACAGCGACACGGCATCCGCGCAGGTAAATGTTGCCCGCGTCATCGGCGATTTCTGAAAACGGTCCGTGATAAACCACCTCGCCGCCAGTAGCGCAGCAAGAGACTTCCACGGGACGATACGCGACCACCGTCATGGAGCGGAACTCTATGCCCTCGACCACTTGCCATGGTTCGGTTTGGCGCACCAAGATTTCAACGTCTTCCATGCCGACATCTAAAAACGCCTGCAGGAAAGCTTCTTCCTCGAAAGCACCGGAAATGCATCCGGACCATAGTTCCGAGTTCTGCTGCATTTCGAGAGGTACTTCCTTATCGCACACGATGTCGGAGATGACGGCGCGTCCGCCAGGTTTCAGGGTGCGGAAGATTTCCTCGAACATCTGGAACTTCAACTCTGGAGCAACCAAGTTCAACACGCAGTTGGAAACCACGACATCGATGCTTTGATCCGCGACCATGATTTCTTCGCGGCCGAGGCGTTCGATTTCCATTTGCATGGATTCATAACCGGCTACATCGCTGACCGGATTCTTCTCCAACCAGCTTTCCAAGCGATCTAAATCTAGCTTTAAGTTCTCGATGTTGCCGCGGAAAAAATCCACGTTGCTCCATCCGATTTTCTCAGCAACGCCATCCTTATGACGACGCGCGAGATCCAACATGTCCGGGGTCATATCGACACCAATCACATGCCCTTCTGGGCCCACAACCTGGCTTGCGATGTAACAAATCTTGCCGCCACCACTGCCAAGGTCGAGGACCGTTTCACCGCTCTTCACGTAGGCCGATGGATCACCACAACCATAATCACGGTCGAGGATTTCCTCTGGCATGACCTTGAGGTAGCGGGCATCGTAATCCACGGGGCAGCACAACTCAGGCTGCACAGCGTTCGCACCTTCTGCATACCGTTCCGAGACGGCATCGTTCACAGTGCGTTGTTGGAGATCTTCTAATCTTTCGGGGGAAGCCATTGATTCAGGGACCAGTCGTAATCGCGGTATTTCAGTTTTGCCTTCGGAAACGCTGGATCTTTCACCAGGGAGGATGGGCCGAAGTCGAGCAGTAGTTTACGAATTCCGCCACGGTAGGTGTTTAACTCATCTTCCGCCCAATCGAAAATCTTGGATATGTGCAGTTTCCCACTCATAACCCGACCGTTGTTGCGCGTCTTATCGGCCAAGAACACGCGCGCCTGGTCCTCAAGTTGTTTATCGAGCTTCTCAGCGGTGTAAGCCTCGTTGCGCAAAACCGGGCAACTGGTCGAAGCACAGACAATCGCGAAGTGAAACAGCGGCTGACGTGAAATCGGGAACAGAATTTCATGCTCAAGCTCACCCAAACTCAACGCCTTGCTGCGGCTGGCTTTGGCGCGGCGATCTACCGCAACCAAACTCTGCAGCGGTATAAAACGCTTATCAAAAACGCTGGAAAAAAATCCACCCATGTCTTTAATCGAATCCACAGGATAGTTGTCCAAGACTAACTGGATGGCGTAGGCGTTATAGGCGTTGATCCAAAAAGTCTCGCGCTCCTTGGGTTTCCAGGTACGGAACTCCTTGGCGCTCACACCTTCTAGGCTAGACACGTAGAGATCAAACTGGCTGCGATCGCGGCCGAGCCCTACATAGTCCACCAAACCACCTTCATGCACATGCTCTTGGAGCAAGGCATTCCAAACCTTATGCTCTTGATCGAAAAAACTGGCAGCCGTTTCTTGAGCCTCCACTACTCCCCCAAGCAGGATGGCCCCGGCTACCAGCAGTTTCCGTAGTCCCTTTCCGTTTACAATTGTCGTCATCACAGGCGTTTTCGACATAGACACTGTTTCGTGACACAATAATCCCATGAATCCGCCGACTTCTTCGCGACCTGCGGCCCTGGTGATGGCTCGCCATTGGGCAGTCGGCCCAGTGAAAACGCGCCTTGCAGCCAGCATTGGCCAAGACCGTGCGCGAGAGATCTACCGCGACATGGTCGAGAAGCTTTGGGACGGGATCTCTAACCCTTTGTTAGAGCGCCATTTGTGGGTCACCCCAAACGAAGAGGTCGAAGTTTGCAGGAACTGGCTTCAAGGAGCGGACTACACCCAAGCGCAACCCGAAGGAGATCTCGGCGCAAGGATGTTGGCAGCTTTTGAGTTCGCCCAAAAATGCCCTTGGGCGGCGGTCATCGGCACCGACTGCCCGGCACTTCATGCAGAGCTCATTCTGGAAGCAGGCGCCACCCTAGACCATGCGGATGTCTTCCTAACCCCCACCTTCGACGGTGGTTATGCACTCATGGCTCTGCGGGAACCGCAACCAGCCCTATTCTCAGACATGCCATGGAGCACTTCCGATGTCCTGGCCTGCACTCTAGAACGCGCAGAGTCTATTGGCCTTCGCGTGGTCCTTGGCAGCACTCTTCGTGACCTAGATAATTTAGAAGACCTTCAGATTTTGCAATCGGAAGGTCTTCTGGATGTGAACTAAACAGGGTTTTCTTAGCGCTTGGCCACTGGAGAACGCTGGCGGAACTCCAACTTGGTGATCTTCCACAGGTCTTCCCGCTCGACACCAGTGTCCAACTTGCGACCACGTCCACCTTGGCTTACCGGCTGCAGGTTCAAAATGGTGGTGCGCACTCGAGGCATGAGCAGCTCGGAGTTAAACAAGAAGGCGCGCATTTGGTCGCGACGGAATCCGGCATCTCCTTCCTGGAACTCGATTTCAAAAATCTTGTCCTCGTAGTTCTTTTGTGGACGCTCGCGCATCTTCACGTTGATGGTGCCCATCTGCGCAGGGTCATAAGCCTGAGCCTGGAAATGCGCACGGAAGTAAAACTCCTCATTGCTCTTCGGGGCGTTTTCACGCCGTATTGCGAGGTCATCGGAGGTTTCCCAGATGATCTTGTAGCTCCGCTGATGGTTCAGAAAGGCCGTCTCCCAGCTGGAACGGTAAGAAACCGACCAATAACGACCGCCAATGGCTGCGAGAGCCAAACCCATGAGTAGGTAGAGGGTGGTGCGATTATTCATTTACCCGTCCTCCGGTCCAATCGGTTTGCCCGACAAGATTTTGACCGAAACAATGCCAGTCTTGCCACCACCTTCCGCTGCATTCTCAGTGCTCGGCAAGGTTGGGCTGCCCAAGGTCCACGCTTCGCCTTTGAGATTCGCCAACAAGCGGTCGAATCTTCCGATGTAACTTCCACTCCCGTCCGGGAAAATGGTGATGCCAAACTTCACGTTGACATGCGCGTTTTCCCGCGCATTTCCATCGACCGAAGTGAAGTTGAAGTTCTCAATCATCCAGCGTCCTTGGTAGTCGCTCATCTCGCCTTCCAAGAACAACATGAGCAAACGCCAGGCCTCCAAACAAGAGGGTGACATTTCCAAATCCGACTCACCCATAAGTTCGTCGAGCTGCTTTTTGGCTTTCATCATGTTGGCGGTCAACAATACGATGCGCCCATCCTCATCGACATCGATGCCTGCAAAGTTGTTCTTGATGATCCACTCATCAGGATATTCTTCGTCTTCCTTGACCTTGTTGTTGAGAACCACAACCTTGTCATTCGCTCGTTTGAAAATCGCTGCCGAATCAAGCTTGTATTGTTGCGCAACCTTCAAGTTGATGGCTAGTTCAAAGGCGAAGAAAACGATGAGTCCGACCAGTGCCAAGGTGAGCGAACCTTCAATCCGCTCCAAGCCACGTGCGTAACGGAACTCTTCTTGGCGGAAGTTCATCGCAGAGGTTTCGACTCCGATACCGCGCATGGCAGCACCCAAGGCAATCGCACTCGGCTCTTCCCCTTGTGCGCCATGCACACCTAAAGAAAGTGGGGCCACATCGCGACCAAGGCGAGCTTGCAAGTGCTCTTCCAATCCAGGTACAGAAGCGCCGAGCAAATAAATCGGTCCGGCTGGACTCCCCATGGCCACTAAGGCCCGTCGCACTTCTTTAGCGATGTTGGCAAGGAAGCCCTGTGAACGCCCGTCATCGGCCATTTCAAGGGCAGTTTCAAAACCGATGCCATAGGGCAAGGAGTGGTCTCCACCTAAAGCTAACTCGGCCTTTTCATCGACCTCTAATTCGTCGACGTCGAAGGATTCATCTGCGGAACTTTCGTCAGCGTTTTCTTCCGCTTCCGGAGTCTCGTTAACTGGCTCGAGCTCGGCTTCCAAAATGGCTACGCCGCGCGTGAGTTCACGCCATCCCATAGGAAGTGCGCGCGCACCGCGAAGGGTGCCATCGGTGTTAAGCACGAGCAACAAACACGACTCGGCACCAATCTCTAGATAGGTTTCAAGCTGCTCGTCATCGGAGGAGGCCGAACGCGGCAAAGCTTGCAGCGCGGTGTACAGACTCCCATGCGAAAGCGTGATGACCGGAGGATCCCAATCGGCAGCGCCAGAGACCTCTAGAGCTGCGGAAACTCGATCCTTCTCGAGCACACTGACCAACAAGGTTGGGGTTGCGCGCCCGTCGCTGAGTTCGATGAAGTCGGCAATGACATCGTCGAAGGAAAGGTGATACAGCTCAGATTCAATTTCGAACTTGAGCACCTGCATGACTTTTTCACGGTCACTGAAAGGTAAGCTCAACTCTCGCATCACCACGCCGGAGGCCGGCAGAGTGACAACTACCTGATCGACCTTGCCGCTTTTGACGGTGTCGGAGATCAGCTTGCCGAGAAGCTTGCTGCTTTGAAGGTCCTCGGAACGGTAAACCGCCCCTCCGGATGATTTCACGGAGTACTTTTTCGCACTGCCTTCAAGCAGAACGTAGTCGAAACCGTGAGATTGTAGATGTATGCCGAGGCTGGTTGCCATGCGATCAGACCATCAGGTTAACGAGGAGGAGCACTCGGGGCTACCGTGTGAGGCTTACGAAGATCTGCGGCCAACAATCGCTGGTCCGCGCGGAGAATCCGGTTGGTCAAAAGGGACTCAAAAACTTGGTCAAGGCTGGTCCATTCCGAGTCTACAGCGGCCATTTGCTGTTCGAGCAGATTCCCGCGTTTGCGTTCATATTCAAACAGGAGAATACGCAGGTCATTTGCTTGGTTGGAATCCAAAGCAAGGGCCCCAATCATGCCTTCCGCATAGGAGCGAAGATCCGCAGGGAGTTCCTCGAGGATTTCGCTTGGGGAATCAAAAGAAACCGACTGCCCCACCAAAAAACCGGCGAGAAAGGTAACCAAAGCGGGTAGCAGAATGCGCTTCCAGGGTGCTGGGCCCATTAATGCGAGCTAACAGGGTCGGCGGGAGGGCGATTCAGGAGTTCTTCAATCGCGGCATCGAGGTCGCTGGATTGACTGGCATAGACATTTTCCGGTCCGCTGGTCAAAAAGTGGTCGCTCAGCCACATGCCTAATCCGAAAGTTAAAAGGAGAGCCGCCGCCACATTCCACGAGCGCAGAGCTCGGGAAACCTGAAACACTTCATTGGCCATGCCGTCTTCAAAACGAAGGCGCATACGCTCCAACTGTATCTCGCTTGGCTCTTCCGGCTGCAGCAGGGCGAGGTCATCGCGCAAGCCGCGCCATTCCTGTAGCTGAGCCCGTGATTCCGGGCTATCCAAAAGATGGGCACGCACTTCAGTGGCATCGAGTTCGGAACACTCGCCATCAAACCATGCGCTTAAGCGCCCTTGCCATTCCTTATGGCTACTTCCATCAGAAGAATTTGTTTTCATCGTTCGACCCCTATGCGTTTCAACTCTTTCGCCATGCGTTCGCGCGCACGAAAAATGCGCGACTCAATGGTGCCTTGTTTCACATTCAAGACCCGCGCGATATCGCGGTAGGCCAATCCTTGCAGTTCCCGCAGGACTAGGACTTCTCGGAACTTCTCAGGCAGGCGATCTAAGGCCTCGCGCACCAAATCGGCGCGCTCCATTCGTGAAGCTTCCGCTTCGGGCGATGGCGCGCTAGTTGGAAAAGTCGGATCGGCGGCCTGATCACTGACCATGCTCATATCGAGAGCCCGTGTTTGGCGCACCACCTTACGACGATGGTCGCGCAGAGTATTCAGCGCAACTTGATATAGCCAAGTGGACAATGCGGCCTCACCCCGGAAAGTGCTAATACGGCGCTGCACTTTCAAAAAGACTTCCTGCACCCCATCTTCGGCATCTTTGGGGGCTAGGCCAGTGCGCAAAGCAAGGCCGTAAATCTTCGAACCATAATCCCGGAACAGCTCCTCGAGCTGATGTGGCGCAACCTTGGGCTGCGGTGGATTCGGTTTATTAGGCAGGGACATAGCCACGATGGACTTGGGACGCACGCTCATGGTGGCATCTTCCTTGGGAAGGGCTGATTTCGTCAGACCTACCCTAGGTTATCGGCAGCAAAGGCCCGTGGTCTCCAAGCCCTCAAGAAGGCGGAAACAAGTGGCCCATCTTGTCTCGCTTGGTGCGCAAGTAGCCCTCGTTGTGCTCCTGCGCCTCAACCTGAACCGGAACCTGCTCGACAATCTCGAGCCCATAACCCTTCAAACCAGCCAATTTCTTGGGGTTATTGGTCAGAAGGCGCATTTTTCGCACCCCGAGATCATTCAAGATTTGCGCTCCCATGCCATAGTCACGCATGTCCGCGGGATAGCCAAGCTTTTCGTTGGCCTCCACCGTGTCGAGCCCTACTTCTTGCAGTTGATAGGCACGAAGCTTGTTCTCCAAGCCAATACCGCGGCCCTCTTGTCGCACATAAAGCAACACTCCCTTGCCAGCCTGTGCAATCGCGCGCAAAGCAGCATGAAGCTGAGGCCCACAATCACAACGCAAACTAGCCAATAAATCGCCAGTCAAGCACTCTGAGTGCACGCGCACCATGACATCGTCCTCGAGGCGGTCGAAAGCGACCCCATCTTCGGGAGGACTATCCCAGCCATAGGTCAGTGCAAAATGCTCCTTGTCGTCGGTCAAGGACTTGTAGAGGTGCATTTTGAAGTCGCCGAACTCGGTTGGCAGGTTCACATTGGAGACCCGGCGCTCGACCAAAACCTCGCGGCGACGGCGATACTCGATGAGATCCTCGATGGTGAGGATAGGCATGTCATGCTTCTTGGAGAAAACCTCCAGTTCCGGCATGCGTGCCATGGTGCCGTCCTCGTTCATGATCTCGCAAATCACGCCGGCTGGGGTACAGCCAGCCATGCGCGCGATATCGACAGAACCTTCGGTCTGACCTGGGCGCATGAGTACGCCGCCTTCGCGAGCCCGAAGTGGGAAAATATGGCCTGGGCGCGCCAAATCAGCCGGTTTCGCGCCATCGGCCACGGCAGCGAGAATTGTAGTGGCGCGATCCGCAGCAGAAATGCCGGTGGTGACCCCCACCCGAGCCTCAATCGACTCCAGAAAAGCCGTACCCATGCTCGAAGTGTTCTCAGCGACCTGAGGACGTAAGTCCATCCGATCACAAATATTTCCCTCTAGAGCAAGGCAAATCAAGCCCCCCCCTTCTTTGCGCATGAAGTTAATAGCGTCTGGGGTGATCGCCTCAGCAGCCATCACCAAATCGCCCTCATTTTCACGCCGAGGATCATCGACCAGGATGATCATCCGACCTGCAGAAATCGCTTCTAAAGCCTGTTCAACACTTGCGTATGCCACAATTGGACCTCCGAACCAACCATTGTACCGACTCGCCCTGTCGGCTGTGAAGGGCGAAGACTCAATAGGAAACCGGATATTGCCGATGAAAATGTGTGCTTCTGTTCCGCAACCCGTCCTTTCTAGCCCTCGCTGCCGTCCTGGTAGGAGGCGCGCTCGTTGGCCTACCTCGCGTGGCTAGCTTCTCAGAAAAGACCGAGCTCCAAGATGGTCAGATTCAACACCTGGAAATGGAGGTCCAACGACTCACCTCCATGCAGCTGGATTTGCAAGGTGGCATTCTTGGATACCGAGAACTGCTGGAAGAACAGGGTGCCGTCATTCTGCGCCAGGCAAGTCGTTTAGCCGATCAAGAAAGCCAGTTGGCCGACGGATTCCTACGCCTCGATGGCTTGCGCGATTCCGTTCAAGCCCAAGCCGTTCTTGCTGCCACCACCAAACCGGCGATGACTGCAAGTATGCGGCGCAAACAGTTGCGTCATGACATTCTGCGCCCCGTGTTTCAAGTAAGCGGGGACGATGCCGTCGGCAGTGCAGTTTTGGTTTTCCATGGGGAAGATGAGGACGGCGCTTATTACCTAGCTTTGAGCGCATATCACGTATTGCGTGACATCGTGGCGAATGAAAACGGTGTCGATCCACATGAAGTGGTGTTCGACAACATCTTTGATCAAATCACCGGCGGACCAGTGATTGTTCCAGGCGTCATGCTCGCCGAGAAGATTGACTCAGATTTAGCCTTGTTGCGCATTAACACCGACATCGACCTTGGTGCCGTCGCCCAACTTGCCCCACTCGCACGCCTGAACCTCATCGATGCCTTCTCACCGGTTTACACCGTGGGATGTCCACTTGGAACCAATGCCCAAGCCACCCGCGGTGAGATTACGCGCGATGATTGGAGGGTTGAAGATCAGCCTTATTGGATGGTTTCTTCACCCGCCTATTTTGGAAACTCCGGTGGTGGAGTCTTCCTCGAGGAAACCCATGAGCTCATTGGCATCTTCTCCAAGATTTACACGCACGGGAACTATCGCCCGCAAGTGGTGACCCACATGGGACTTGCTGTACCGCTCGAAACGATTCACGGTTGGCTGAACGGTATTGGCTACGGTTTTTTGGTGGCTGACACCGAGTTCACCGCCAGCTCAGCAGAAGAAGCGAGCGCCGTGCAGCTGGAAGATTGAATTCCTACTTCTAGGCGCACCCGAATCGGGGAAGTAGACTAGAGGGAAGTGGTCATCATGCTGAAGACACATCTCATCTACACGCTCCTCGCTCTCGGCGCATCCGCCGTTGCAGCGCTTCCATCTCATACCCCGCATCAAAGCTACGTCCCTTCTATGGGCCGGGCCATTATTCATGCTGAAATCACCCCGCCTGCAGAAGGCTTTGAAGAAGCACGTCAGCTGCTGGCTGCTGGCAAATTAGAAGAAGCGCAAGCCGCCGTTGCGCAAGAGCTTTCGCGCGACCCCTATAACGCAGAAGGCTATGAACTGATGTTCGACATTGCTCGTGCTCAACCAGAGCCCGATATCGAAGCCATGTTGCGTTGGGGCAAATGGATGAGTTGGTCTTATGCAGCCGCTGGTCAATCCAGCGAACTGGAAGCCATCACCGCAGATCTTGACTTGCTTTATGAAGGTTGGAACGCCGACACCCTTGCCTTAGACGAATGGACTAAGAACATGGAGAAGGCGGTCAAAAGTGCCTCCAGCAAAAAGCAGTTTCGCCTTGCTGGCCACTTGATGAACAAGCTTTTAGATTTGCACCCGCAAGACAAAAAGCTGCTGAAAACTTACGACAAGTTATCCGACAAAGCCGGTAATGAATTGTCGGGCGGCGCTTTCGTTTCTGACAAAGTGAAGCGAAAGAGTGCGAAATGGTTGGCCAAAAATAATGCCAAGCATTCGGAATGGGATTCGCGTTGGACCAAGAAGACCAAGAACTATGACATCGAAACCAACATGGATTATGCGTTTTTCGAAACGTTGTCCGCGGCAATGGATGAGATGAATCAGTTCTATCGTGACATTTATGCCTACAAGAAAAAGAGTGGTCGCGCGCGCTTAGCTGTGCACCGCAAGCGTTCTGATTTTGATCGCTTCTCGCAAGAGATTCTCGGACGCCCTATGCAAAGTGAATCCATCGGTGGTTTCTGGGTCAACGGACTAAAAACCGTAGTGGCCTATGACCGGTCCATGGGAGATCCAAACCAAACCCGTGACGACCTTTGGAACACGCTATTCCACGAAGCAAGTCACCAGTTCATGTCTTTGATTATGAAGAAGAGTGTGCGCAAAGGACTGTACACACCTGCATGGTTGAACGAAGGCGCGGCATCGTACTTTGAAGGCTGCGTGATTAAGGCCGATGGCACCATTCTGAAGAACAATGTTGCCGAGCATCGCCTGCGTAGTTGGTGGTTTATTGAGCAATCCAACAGCCGAAAGTCGCTGGAGGATTTGATTGCTCACCCGCGCAACACCGGCCCTCAAGGCGGCACTTTGAGTTATGAAGGCATTTACTATCCATACGGATGGGCCTTCGTTTACTTCTTGCTGAACTATGAGGAGAATGACCGGCGTGTTTATGCTCCACCCATCACTCCGGGGGAAGGCATTCCTGCGGAGTACCTGATGGTGCGTAAAGCCGGCAAGCTGGTCTACCGCGATGCCTACAACGAGTACATTGACTTCTTTGCGAAGGAAGGTAACAAGGACAACTCGCAGCAGTTTCCGTTGGAAGTTGCGAAGCGGATTTTCGTCGATGAAATTGGCGATCCAGATGTTCCAAACTGGGAAGCATTCGAAGATCGCTGGCGCAGGTTCACCAACAGCCTTTATGGCGAAATGTTGGCCGGACCGGAGTTGGCCGATGTACTCCAAGCACGCAGCCGTGGCTACATTCTGGCTGAGGACTATGAGCGCGCGCGCACCACTGCGGAGCAAGCCGACCTCAAACGCCCGAACGATTCGGAAACTTATCGTTTGCTAGCTTTGGCCAACGAAGGCGAAGGCTTGGAGGGCGATGCTATGTACTGGATGGTGCGTCACTGGGAAAGTGCATGGCCTGCCGGTAACGAGGTTGCTGCACAAGAAGCGGAAGAATGGATTGCGCAGAACGGCGGTAAAGCTGTGATTCAAAGTTATCTTGAACCAACCAAGTTGGCCTTGACTGCAACTCGCGACAACATGGAAACGGCACTCGGGGATGGACACCCGATTCTGGCAACGCTTTACGCATCGCACGCTATGCAAGCCTTCCAATTGACCTTCCCGGATCTGGTGGAACAGTCGAAGGAAATGTCTGAAATCGCTGGCCAAGATTTGCGCGTATGGCAATCCGCTTTCATTCAAGGCTCGGAAGCAAACCGCAGAGCAAACACCGACGATGGCTCCTTGGTTGACGTGGTGCTTTACGAAAACGACGGTGTGCTGATTTACAACCCGGAAGGGTGGGCATCGCCAGGCTATGAGTTTTCCACGGTAAGCACCCTGCAATACTTGTCGCCGCCCTTCTCCATTCGTGGAACCTTGCAGGTTGATGGACACGGTGCCATCATCCCGCTCGGCATTGATCGTTCGGGAAAGGCGCAGTGTTATCTCATGTTTGAGCAGAAAAACACCATTGAAGATGAGGTGGTTCTGAAGACCGCTTCCTTCTCGGTCGACTCGCGTCAAGGCAAAGCAACCTTGCGCCGAGTCACTGTGGGTGGCTTTTCTTGGGACCGCACCAAATACATTGACTTCCAGCTAGACGTTAACGAAGACGGCTCTGGAAAGATTACGGTGAATGGTGAATACGAAGAGGAGCTTCCTAAAGAATTCCGTAAGGGTACCTTGACCGGAAGTTTTGCAATCACCGCTTACGATGACACCGCGGTGCTGTACAAAAACTTTGAAGTTCGCCCGAGCTCGGCGTTCTGGCCTGTCGCTGCCACCGACGACGAATAAGTTTTTCAGGCTTATTGCGCGGTCGACTCCACCACATGGAGTCGACCGCTTTTTTTATACACCAAAGTGCGCTTGGCATCGATGCCGGCGCGGTTGCGTTGCACGAGGGCGCCTTCTAAATCGCGGAGGCGCGCTGGAGAAACGGTTTCGCCACACTCTTGTAAGTGGTGCTGGATGACGCAACGTCGGAAGTAGGACGGCAGCTTTTGGAAGTCGACATAGGTGTCGAGGATTTCATCGCGCGCACTTTGCCACTCGGCGGCTTCGGTGGACAGGCGGAGTAAGGCAGTGGTGGGTTCGGCCGAGGCGAGGGCATCGAGTTGTGGGAGGACTTGATGGCGCAAATGGTTGCGGGCAGCGAGTGCGGGGTCGGCGTTGCTCGGGTCTTCGATCCAGGGTTGATGGGCATCGCGCAGGGCTTGGCGGATGGCACTGGAGCGGAGGGCGAGCAGTGGGCGCAGGAGTTCGACGTTTGGGGTGAGGGCGCGGCGGGCGGGAATACCAGAGAGACCAGCTAGGCCAGTGCCGCGGAGAATACGTAGGAGGACGGTCTCGGCATGGTCATCGGCGTGATGCGCGAAGAGGATGCGGGAGGCCTGGAGGTCAGTGGCGGCTTGAAGCAGGGCCGCATAACGCGCAGAGCGCAGAGTGGACTCGTTGGCCGCGGAGGAAAGCTGGAGATTGCGGATTTCAGCAGGAAAGCCGAGGGACTTATAAAGCTCTAAGGCTTGTAATGCGTCAGAATCCGAATCGGGGCGGTGGCCGTGATCAACGATGACAGCGGTCGCCTGGGGCAGGGCATCGACCGCGTCTTTGGGCAAATGGGCCGCTGCAAAGCGCCAGGCGAGGGCAAGAAAGGTGGAGTCGGCGCCACCGGAACAGGCCAAAATCACCCGCTGACCCTTGGGGTAGGGCGCGAAGCTGTGGATTCGGTCTGCCGCTTGAGCAAGCATGACACTAGAATCTCTGCTCCAACGGCCCGTGGATACCCCCCTTTCGGGATTTCCGGCCGCCCCCATTCTCACTCTCAGAATACAAAAACCATGGCCATTCGCATCGCCATCAACGGTTTCGGTCGTATCGGCCGTAACGTTTTCCGCATCATGCATGCTCGTAGTGCCGATTTTGAAATCGTTGCACTGAACGACCTTACCGACGCCAAGACCCTGGCTCACTTGCTCAAGTACGACACCGTGGGTGGTCGTTTTAGTGGCAAAGTTGAGGTCGATGGCAGCGACATCATTGTCGACGGCAAGCGCATTAAAATCCTTGCCGAGCGCAATCCTGCGGATCTACCTTGGGCTGAGCTCGGTGTCGATTTCGTAGTCGAAGCTACCGGCATCTTCCGTAAACGCGAGCAGTGTCAAATGCACATCGACGCAGGCGCCAAGAAAGTATTGCTCACCGTTCCACCTGCCGATGAAATCGACAACATGGTCGTACTCGGCGTGAACGATGAAACGCTGACTGCAGATCAGAAGATTCTTTCGAACGCTTCTTGCACCACCAACTGCTTGGCTCCGATTGCCAAAGTGTTGCACCAATCCTTCGGTATCAAGCGCGGTTTGATGAACACCATCCACGCTTACACCAATGATCAGCGAATCTTGGATTTACCGCACTCTGATTTGCGTCGTGCGCGCGGTGCAGCTTCCAACATCATTCCAACTTCGACCGGTGCAGCACGCGCCGTCGGCAAAGTTCTTCCAGAGCTCGATGGCAAGCTAGACGGCATGTCGATGCGCGTTCCAGTTCCAGCCGGTTCGGTCGTCGACCTAGTTGCAGAACTAGAGCAAGCCGATGTCACCGTGGAGCAAATCAACGCCGCCATGAAGGCTGCTGCGGAAGGTCCTATGAAAGGTGTGCTTGAGTACACCGAGGACCCAATCGTTTCCTCCGACGTCATCCACAACCCACACAGTTCCGTGTTGGACGCTGGCCAAACCATGGTCATGGGCGGCAACATGATCAAGATTGTGTCGTGGTACGACAACGAGTGGGGCTACTCCAACCGCGTCTGCGACTTGATCTTCAAGGCGCATAACGTTTAGAGTTTTGCTCTGAATTGCGGGCTTCAATGCCCGAACTGACCGCTGCATCCTTTTTTTGGGGGTGTGGCGGTTTTCTCTTTTTGGTTTCCGCAACAAACAGGTCGCTATAGTTCATGGATTATGCGACCTCTACTTTTGGGCCTTCTCGTTCTCATTCTCCTCGGCATTGGAGCGTGGACACTGCTGGAATCTCCGCCTGAACCGACCACGACGCCTGATGGAGGCCTTGAGGAAGCCTTGAGGTCCGCAGATGCCCTCCAGCTTGACGACAGCACGGACCCCCATGCCTCCCGCAACGATTCCATGAAGATGCAGCGGGATTCCCTGGATCTGAGTGTCGCTACTTCCGAGCACGAGGAAGGCCACGATTTCCACCTGATTGTGGTCGATCCTAAGGATTTAACACCGTTGCCTGGCGCCGAGGTGTTCCTGCAACGAGACCCCAACTTGAACCGAATCTGGGACTATGGACAAAGGGATCCCATCCCAGCTGTTCCCCTCATCACAAGCGGGGACGGCATCCTTGGTCCATTCCTCGCGGATACCAACGGTACTGTCTACCTCCCTACTCCTGATAAGAATGACCTAATCATCGCACGCCATGGGGAATCGATTGGCTTTCGAACCCAGGAAGGTCGCGAACGGTGGCAAGGGGAAATGTTAAAGGTTTACCCGGATCGAACTTTGCGAGTCCATGCTGTAGACGTCGACGGAAACCCGGTTCCTGATCATCCAATCGGCCTCTACCAAGGTAGGTCCCAACTACAAATCGGACTGGTCGCAACCACCGACTCCGAGGGAATCGCCCGCTTCCACACGCCACGGTTTTTTCTGAGGGGTCAAACCGCCGTAGATTTTTACCTTGGTGCCTTAGGCCATGGAACGACTCCCGACGCAGGCCCCTTTTCCTTTGCCAACATTCCTCATGACACCGAGGTCGTAGTCCGCCCAACTGGAACTTGGACTGCCAAAATGCAGTACGCCGATGGCACCCCCTTTGACGGTTTTGGTTGGATTTCTCTCCGCTCTTTGGACCAAACCCCACACACGATAGCTTACATAGATGTGCCCATTGAAGCCGGTGGCGGCGTTTCTCTAACGGGACTTGGCCCTAACGTTCTATTCCAAATTGAAGCCGGATTCGAACCTTGTCAGGCCTTGTTGGAATTCGAGCAGATTTCCCCCGCCGGTGGCCAGGCGGAAGATCTGATCCTTCGCCTTACGCAGAACGTCCACCGAATGCAGGTCGAACTCCTCGACAAGAATGGCAAACCGTTCGCGAATCAAGAAGCGACGATTGCGATTTGGGGAACGAACAAGCAACCCGCCCTTCTCAAGCAAATGCGCGGCGTCACCGATTCCCACGGGAAGTTAAACGTGGCATTCCTTCCGCTCGACGACGAGTGGCTGCTTCGCTTCGGCAACCGCGTTCTCGTTGCGAAGCTTCAGGTCGAGGGGGACGACCTCTGGTTCCAAGGAGAAATCCCGTTTCTCGAGAGACTGTTCGATCAGGCTGCGCCGGCGACATTCGTACTCGAATCCATGCCGGTGTTGGCAGGGGGTATCGTGGTCGATAGCTTAGGCGCCCCAGTCATTGGCCTTCCTATCCGAGCCCAGGAGGCTGGAAACAGTTGGCCAGACGTCTATGTGAGGGGAACGACCGATGCCCAGGGACGGTTTCTTCTCCAGGGAAATCCACCCTCAAAGGAGGCCGAGCTGAAGGTCCATCCTAAGTCTCAAACGATCGCACCTGTGCCGCTGGATGTCGGTTCGCTGGACCACCGGATTGAAATCGAAGCAACTCCTTTCCAAATCAAAGGCAGGATTTTGCTCCCAGATTTCCTCCGTCACACGAGTTATGGCACAAATGTTTTTTTTCAGCAGGGTGACAAACGCCACTTCATAGACGACGACAATTCGCAAGGCATTGTAGATTTCGATTTGGCGATTGCGAGTCAGGCGCCCGGGCGACTGGTCCTGCAACTCAGAGGCTTCGGTGAAGTCGCAACCTTGGATGAAATCGTGCCAGACACTCCGGATAGCCCGCCAGACTCCCGGATTCTTCCGTGGGATCTACGCCAGAGTATTGCCCTTGCGGAAGTTGAGGTCTTTATCGGGTCAACGCGCGTAACAGACTTTAAAATCGATGTGAAGGAGAAAGGAGAACGGGCAGGTCGCTTTCAGCGGATTCGGGTCTTCACCGAGAAAGGGCGCAGATTCATGCTGCCACGTGGGCTTCCCTTGCAGGTTCGCCTTACCGGCAAGGGCTTGAGGGCCACAAATATCGCAATCAAACCAGGTAAGCAAGTCATCCAGGGCAGGCCTGCAATCCACGGAAATTTTCAGATCACGGGCGATGGCATTGTGCCCGTGGGTTTTCGTCTTTCCTTTTCAGGTAGGCCGATGCGGAATACAGGTTTCCAGCGGAAGTTTCGTGAAAACTCCCCTCCTGGATGGAACATCGATTTTCAAGCGCCCGGTCCGTGGACCTGCAGACTAGCCCTCGAAGAGGTTCAAAACGGTGAGACCGTGCGGAGTGCAAGGATCTCTTTCAATGCCGATTCTAGTGACAGGTTTGAGGTCGTTGTGCCGGAAGACAGAGACACGTTCACAGTTGAAATCCCTTTACCCCAAACCGCCATCGACCAAGCCCTTTCTGCGATACGCACGAAGTCGAACGACTAGGTGGGCTAATACGCCCGATGTCATCCACAACCAACACAGTTGCGTGTTAGACGCTGGCCAAACCATGGTCAAAGTTGTGTCCTAGCACGACAACTAGTGGGGTTACTCCAACCGCGTCTGCGACTTGATCTTCAAGACGCATAACGTTTAGAGCTTGACAAATATTTGAAACGCTATCATTTAGCTCCCTTCGATTCCATGCAACGACGACTCCCACTATTCATTCTCGGCATCATCCTTTTGGCTGGATTGCTGTTCATCTTGCCCGACGGCAACCCCTCTGCTTCCTCCCAAGAAGATGCGCCGGCAAAGACTTCTGAAGCAGCCGCCAGCCTTGTTGAAAAAGAAAGTGCGGAGCCCATCCAAAGAGTTGAGGCCGAGGTGAAGCCGCAAGTGGCGCTGGATGGGGAGGCTTCTGCAGAAAAACCGGAAGAAATTACGATTGAAGTTTGGGATCGTCAGGGAAAACGTGCCGTTCCATTTGCGCAAATTTATCTTGAGAAAGAAAACGATGCTCCACGACGCTATGGCAACTCGAATGGATTCAAAAGTGACTTAGTTCAGAACGGCGAAGTATTCCGCTGTGATGAGCAAGGGCGACTCCAAGCTCCACGCTCCTGGCTATACCGCTGGGTAGGTGCGGAAGGCGAAGGCTTATGGGGCACGAGCCGCCTTTCGGAAAGCAAACATCGGAGTTTTGTGCGCATCGATGTCCAGGTCGATCGAAATCTAACTGTGAAAATCGTGGACCCAAATGGGGTGCCACAAGAGGGAGTCTCAGCACATTTAGCCGGTAGTCGCTTTGGGAGATTAGGAACTCTGCTTTCAGCGAAAAGTGACTCCCACGGGATAGCCACCTTGCTCCAAGTCGGTGACCCATACCTCGCGGAAAGCGGAAAAGAAGGAGTTGCCGTCCTGGTTGGCGATCCGCCTTCCCCTCCGGCGCCGGCATTGCTCAACTGGTCTGACTTACCCGATTACACAGAAATCAGTTTGGGGCCAACCTCTAGCCTTGAACTTAACTTGGTTGATTTGGAGGGTAAGCCAATTCTTCGAGACGTACCCATTAAGATGAATCTATTGCAGCCAGGTGAAAGCCCTGAGAAGCACTCCATCTATACCGTTTATACAACGAACGTAGTGAGCAAGAATGGAGGCTGCGTTCTTCCACGTATTCCTGTCGGACACCCGCTGCAATTGCAGGTTGACTTCGCAGGCATCGGAGACGTGGAGTTAATTCCAGTGACTCCACTAGAAGCTGGCGAGTCGCGAATCTTGAAGCTGCAACAGTCGCAGGAGCATCCCCGCATGAGTTTTCGGGTGGTGGATGACAACGGTCATCCCCTCGCGCATCAAGCCATCAATTATGCCGTCCAGGGAGACATAAGCCGTCAGGGCAATCGCCCTATGCAATCAAAAGAAACGACTACTGATAGCGAAGGGCGCGTCTTTTTCAGTTTGGCACAACCGAACATGGAGTGGCAAGGATCCCATATTTTCACTCGCCAGCTTCTTGTCACCGAAACTGCTACTGAATCGGAGCACCCACGTTCCGGCCATCTTGACCTAAGCCGCGACTTCGCGATGGGCGAATACGACCTGAGCGATGTCATCGTTCTTCCTCCAACTAGAATCGCATTTGGCAAGGTGGTCGACACTCGTGGCGCCCCACTCGCCGATGTTCGCGTTGATCTTCAATTCCATGGAAGCCACTCCACCGGGCAAGGAAATGCGGAGAGCTACTCGATTCAATTTGGGAAAACCGTCACCACCGAATCCAATGGTCGTTTTGAAATCTGGGGTGAAATGCCGACCGAGGGTTCAAAACTTCGCTTTTTGAAATCGGGTTCTCCGGGTGACCGCGTGGAGTGGAAAGGACCGAATCTGGAACACTCCATCGTGTTGGATCTTGGTTTGAGGTCCATCATTGCTGGCCAAGTTCTATTGCCACGTGGGTTGGAAGAGCACGGCATTTCACTCTCTTATTATCCTGGGATTCAAGCAGAAGCCGATCCGTATAAGCGCAAGAGAGTCACCTCGCGTGAAGAAGGCTACTTCCGCATGACGGGCATGCCTGAGGGACCAGGTTTCCTTGAAGTTGGGGTTGGCTCGGGTTGGCCCTTCTTAATCTTGCATGTGGTGGAGGACATTCAGCCCTGGCAGCGAGGAGAAGCTGGAGACCCACGACTGAATCCGCTTGATTTGCGCGACTCCCTTCATGTGTTTGAAGTAGAGATGAGGAATTCAGATGGGGACCTCATTCCGAACATTAACTTTGTTTCGGTTTTCCGCCGGCCAGGTGGCTCTTCGTCCAGAGGAAATTCCTCTGCTGGTGGTACTGGAACATTCCTCTCCGCAGAGAGCACCTTCGAACTCATTGCAGAGGCATCGGGTTACCGTACTGCAAAAGTAACTCTCTCCGAAGAACACACGGTGGTCACCATGTGGCCAGCGCTGGAAATCAAAATCGATTTGGGCTTCATGCCAGAGTTGAAACGGCAACAGTCTGTAAAGCTGGCCTTAGACCCCATCGATGGCAGCGACAGCACCGGATTACTTGAGCAGGAGCTGTTTTCCAAGGATGGGTCGCTCAGAACCCTAATCAGCAAGCCTGGGGTTTACGAAGTCGGTTTGGGCATCTTCGAAAACGGCGGATCCAGGTGGACTGATCTACTGGACGCATCGGGCGAACCCGTCCGCATGGAAGTTTTAGAATCCGGTCAGGTGCAAAAATTCCACCTAACACCACCAATGGATTTCTTTGACGATTTACTTCGCGAATAGCCCGCCTAATCCCCACCCTTACTATGCGTCAAGTAAAGCGCCAATCCGATCAGCGCAATGCCGCCGCCGAAGGCAAGTAAATCCATTGGCGTTTGGACCTCAAGGTTGATTCCATACTTGAAGAACTGCACAATCAGAATCATCAGGATGACTTTGCCAAGACGCGTTTTGAGGTCATCGAGAGATTTGATGATCAAGACTTTCGAGGAGTTCTCGGCGCCGATGGCTGGATCCAACTTAGAGATAAACAGTTCGTACATGCCTAATCCAAAAATCACCAGAATGGTTGCGAGCAGGTAGCCATCGATAATTTCGACAACGGCTGAAACGATGTGATGGCGGACGAGTTCTTGCTCGTGGCCATCGCCCAGGACCGAAAAGTAATGCCCAACTTGGCTGAAGAGTTCCACCACATCTAGGCTGGAAATCACGAACATGATCACCGCCGCGCCGAGGCTGCCAAACACGGCCAGCAAAACCATAAAGCGGCTGCGCCAGAGCGTGTTCTCCAGGGCGGATTCCAGGGGGTGCGAAGAAGGTGCGCGTTCGTTCGGGTCGGCCATCGCTGTTAATCTATCCGCCCCACGGTGCCCAACCCACCGTTCCCGCAGCACTCCCCCCGTAGAACTATGAGCCTCGCCAAAAAGACCCTCGATTCCATTGATTTCACCGGCAAACGCGCCTTCGTGCGTGTGGATTTCAATGTGCCACTCAAAGATGGCGTGATTGGCGATGACACTCGCATCCGTGCGGCTCTGCCCACCATTCAGGCGATTTTGGCTGGCGGCGGTTCGGTGATTCTAGGTTCTCATCTTGGACGGCCGAAGGGGCAAGTCGTGGAAGAACTGCGCATGACGCCAGTCGCTTTGCACCTGCAAGCCCTACTTGGATCGCAAACCGTGGTGAAGGCAGTACGCGAAGTACAAGGCGAGGAAGCAATTGCGACTGCGGCAGACCTCGCTCCCGGCGAAGTCATGTTGCTCGAAAATTTGCGCTTTGAAGAAGGCGAAACCAAGAACGATGTCACCCTGGCGCAAAGCATTGCAAACCTGGCCGATGTCTTCGTGCAAGATGCATTCGGCACTTGCCATCGCGCGCATGCATCGACGGCTGGAGTGCCAGCATTGTTGAAGCCTGCGGTTGCGGGGAAATTGTTGCAGAAGGAAATCGAAGCTTTCGATATGGCTTTTGGGCAACCGAAACGTCCGGTGGTTGCCGTGGTCGGTGGTGCAAAAGTTTCCGACAAGATTGTGGTGTTGGAAAGCTTGCTCGACAAAGTGGATTGCGTGCTCATCGGCGGTGGCATGGCCTACACATTCCTTGGCGCAGAAGGTATTGGCATTGGCGGATCGCTTTGTGAAGAAGATAAATTCGACGTCGCGCGTGCAGTGGTCGCTAAGGCGAAGGAGAAAGGTGTGGAGTTGCTACTCCCTGTCGACCACCTAATCGCCGATGCATTCGCGCCCGATGCCAACACTCAAATCGTCGAAGGTGCACTTCCCGAAGGCTGGATGGGGCTAGACATCGGGCCGAAAACGGTCGAGCTTTACTCGCAAAAATTACGTGAGGCAGCAACCGTAGTGTGGAATGGCCCCATGGGTGTTTTTGAACTGGAAGCCTTTAGTCACGGGACATCGGCGATTGCAAACGTGCTCGCAGAAACCGACAACCTTTCCGTCGTCGGTGGCGGCGATTCGGTCGCTGCGATTAAGAAGAACAAAGTGGAAGCGCGCATCACCCATATCTCCACCGGTGGCGGTGCGTTTTTAGAAATGCTCGAAGGCAAGGAGTTGCCTGGCATTGTGGCTCTGGACGACGCCTAGGCTGCCTTAATCGCTCCGCTTCTCCACTCCTTCAAGAGCGGCATAAAGCGAATCTAACTTCAGTGGCTTAGTCAGAGTGGCGTCCATGCCAACGTCTGAAAATCCACTGGCGTCTTCGGGGCGAGCATGAGCCGTCAAAGCATAAATTGGCACGCGCTGGCCTTTTGCTTCCGCAGCACGGATCACAACAGTAGCTTCCGTGCCACCCATGTTGGGCATCTGAACATCCATGAGAATGAGATCCCATCCACCTTCGGCGGCCATGGCAACAGCTTCGACTCCGTCCTTCGCAACTTCCACTTCACAGCCAAGCTTGGCAAGATAACCGCAGGCGACCCGCTGGTTAATCTTATTGTCCTCGGCCAAGAGAACACGTAATCCGAGATGCTTATGTTCGACGACGACCGACACCGCACCGCCATTTAACTCGCTATCGCTGCGTCCAAGTTCTTTGCGCAAGGCATTCCCTAAGGCATCCATACGCACTGGTTTACTCAAACAAAGCGCAACGCCGGATTTCTCTAGTTCTGCTTTCGGAATGGTGTCTCCGGCAGAAGAAAGGATGATGAAGGAAGCCCCCTGGACATTGGCATGGTCACGAATCTCTTCCGCAAGCTGCATGCCATCTTGACCGGGCATTTGCATGTCGAGAATCACCAAATGGAATTTGGGCGCATCGATTCGAGCCAATGCTTTGCGTGCGAATTCACCGCTGTTTGCTGCGATCACTTCGCAACCCCAATACTCCAACTCTCCTTTCAGCACGTGGCGGTTGGTGGCATTGTCGTCCACAATCAAAACGTGGCTGCCCTTTAGATTCGAAAGTGGCGCTAAGCGTGATCGTGAACCACAGTCACCGCAAGCCTCCAAAGGCAAACTCGCGGTAAAGGTACTTCCCTTTCCGACTTCACTGATTAGCGAAACTTCACCACCCATCAAGAGGGCAAGTTGGCGACAAATGGTCAGCCCGAGACCAGTACCACCGAAGTTACGCGTGGTGGAGCCATCGGCCTGAGTGAAACTTTCAAAGACTGCATCTTTACGATCTTCCGGGATTCCGATTCCGGAATCCTTCACCGACATTTGAATCTGGAAAAGGTCACCCTTGTGCTCCACCACATCCACCCGAATGTTCACCTCGCCCTTTTCAGTAAACTTGATTGCGTTACTGGTGAAGTTCGTCAAGATCTGACGGATGCGGGTGACGTCGCCACGGAATGATCGCGGCAGGCTTGGCGGAATGTCCACGGTAAGGTCGATACCTTTCTGGAAAGCGCCTTGTCCGAGCATGGAACCGACCTCCTCCACCGCCTGACGCAGGTCGAACTGCGCATGCTCGATATCCAAACGTCCGGCTTCGATTTTGGAGAAATCGAGAATGTCGTTAATCACCGTAAGCAAACAATCTGCCGAAAGGCGCACTGATTCGACGCATTCCCGCTGTTCAGCATTCAACGTGGTTAGGCTCAACAGTTCTGTCATGCCAACCACGCCATTCATAGGCGTGCGTATTTCATGACTCATGTTAGCCAGAAACTCAGACTTCATTTTGCTCGCTTCCTCTGCTTCCAAAGTTGCGGCTTCGAGAGCCTCGCGCATGCGTTCATTAACAATGGCTAGACCAATGAGTTCTCCGATTTGCTCCAACATCGCGACACGGCTGGCCACGCGGACAGGGTTCGGATCGGTGTACAAAAACAAAATGCCATGGCAATCACCATCGGCCATAAACGGCACGATGTAGTGCCCGTGATTGGTCATCCCTTCAAAGGTGTGATGATGACGTGAATCACAAAAGCAATCATCCGAAACAACCATTTCTCCATCGCGTGCAGCAATGCCGCAAAGGCAACTTCCTAGAGAAACATGTTTCTCCTTCTGACGGAACTCTTCGGAAAACTTCCCAAGCATGAACATCATGTCGAGTTGCTGTGCGCCTTCTTCGCGCATAAACACACCGCCCTTCTTCTGCAACTCCAGACCACGCATGTTGATCAAAGAGTCTAGGATTTTGGTCAAGCGTTCTTGCAAGGTTCCGTGCTCCTGCAAAGTACGTCCAGCAAAGGCGCGGAGTTCAGCCGACTCCTGTTCAATCAACTCTTCTTCGCGCTGCCTGTGACGCGCATCGACATCTTTAATACGAAGAACCGCCTGAGGTCCGGAGCTTCCCACTCCCGGAAGTGGAAGTACCGAAACTTCTGCCTGGAACATGCAGGGATCCGGTTGATACTCTTTCCCCAACATAGGCAACGGAAACGGGCCATTGCGACGACAAGTCAGAGTCAAATTGCAGGCCTTTCCGTCGCGCAAAGCAGTGCGTAAGTCCAAGAATTCCACCGGTGAATATTTCTGACAGCGCAATAGGCGCAAATCTGATTCTTGCCATTCTTGCTCCGAAAAACCCGACAATTGAGCTAGATCCGAGCAATCCCCTAAAACCCGGCCTTCTCGGCTGAGAAGCGCCATAGCCTCGGTAGGACGTACGAGGGATGCTGTGGTGGAGTTGACGGCAGGATTCATGATGGAACAAAGAAGAGCTCCTGAATCTATCGGCATTTCCATTAACCCATTTTAGATTTAATTGGCCAGCCGCCTTCACTTTCAACTTCTCACCTTTGCAGCGAGAGCGTAAAGTTCAGAGGCGAAAGCATCACCCTATTGTGAAGAAATACCCGCTTACCCTTTTGCTACTTGGACTTGGGCTTCTCCTAATTTGGATTTCAATGGAGTCCAACGGAAAGCAGTCCTCCACCGTGGATGAGTTGGGTTTAGAAGGTGCGCCATTAGCCATGCATGCCGAGGCGGACGACGAAGCCCCATCTGATTCCGTGCAAAGAATCACATTCGAAAAGATTGCTGCAGATGAGCAAGTCGCCGAGTTAGCTTCCCCCGTTAAGGACGATGTCATCCTCATCGTTGTTCGCGACGGCGTTACAGGTCAACCGGTTGCAAACGCCAAAGTCTGGACCTTCCCTTATGGCGAGCCTGAGTTGCAACCGGAAGTGCATCAATCGTTCATGCAAGGAGTAGCGCCGGAAGTGATTGGTGAACGGTTTTCTCCTCCGGCGATTTCAAACGCGCAAGGACAAGCTTGGGTCAAGCATTACCCCGAAGGCCAGGCGGTCGTTGCTCGAAGCGCCAACCTTTATGGATGGAATCTTCACCACTACAAGGAATTGCGCTTACTCGAATTATGGACCGAAACGGCAGAGTCCTTAGAGGTACGTGACCATCGCGGTGAAGCGCTTCCTGACATTCCTGTCGGGCTAGTCCGAGTCACCGAAGCAAGGCTGCAATTCCAAATGGGGTCGGTAGTCCTCACGGATTCCGAGGGTGTGGCAACCTTCACCCGTCTCGCTTATTGGAGATCACTTCCGAATGGTGAACAGTTAGAAATCCGCCCGTTTATGCACTTACGCGAACCAATAGGCATTTCCCTTTTGCAATGGGCGCACGACAAAACCCATTCCCTAACTCTTCCCCCACTAGGTCCTCTGCAAGTGCGGGTCATGGATGAAAAGCAAGCGCTAGTCACAGGTTCTATGCCCGTACTCCTCGCAGTCGACCCAGACCCAAAACAAGGTTTCGTGAAAGGGCGACAGCCTCCGGAGCGCTATCCCTCTGGAGGGTTGATTGCATTCACCCACAATGGAATCGCCGAGTTCCCCTTTGTTGGTCTCGGACTCGATCTCGCAGCTGCGGCTCCTCTGGCGGACCCCATGGCATCGACCAGAGCTTTCGGCCCAGGGCCGTGGCAGGAAGGGCAAAAGGCAATGCTAACCGCAAGGCCACTCTCGCGGACAACCACCTTGCGCTTCCGTGTTCTTAGCCTCCAAGGCAAACCGCTTGCCGACCAGCAGCTATGGATGCAATTGGATCCGGGCGGATGGCTTGTTCCAGAGATTCTTGTCTCCACAAATACGCTTGGGATTATTTCCTACCCGCTCAACCCAAGTCAAATCTCCGCACTGCGGAATAACAGGAATTTCGTTTTGAGGGAAAAGGAAGTCCCCAATGTTCGCTGCAATCAAGTGCAGGTCGAGGTGCCTGGACTGACTCTTGGAGTTCTCGATTTAGGCGACGTAAAGCTCAAGACTTCCGGACCCTATTTATCCGGCATAGTCGTGGACCCAGAAGGGAAACCTGTGCCTGGGGTATTCATCACTTTTTCCGAGCCGAATCCTCCAGAGCAAAAAGCTTTTAAGGCTTTCATCATGACCGATGAATTCGGGCGCTTCCTTTACCAAACCGCGAAGGCTCCACCGATCATCCGGATTTCCATGCATGACTCTGGCCTTCCGATTGAGCTTGATGTCGCCCGCGACACGCAGGGCATCCGTTTTGTTTTGGAGCTCGGCCTCACTTTGGACGGATCTATTATTCCTCCGCTGGGGATGAAAGTAGCGGACCTATCCGTTGCCTTTCTAGATGAGAATGGTGAGCGCTCCACATTTATCCACAACCTCCGTGGCGATGGAACCTTCCATCTCGACGGGCTAACTTCAAATGCGGGAAGCTTGGCCGTTTATGACGATGCATACGTCGATGTCATCTTCACCCTCCCAGATTTGCAGCCAGTCCTTCCCGGACAGGCTTCCGATCCACGCATTAACCCACTGGATCTTACGCAGCTTCTGCATACTTGCGATTTACGCGTGACTGATAAATTTGGCTTACCCTTGAAAGGGGTTCGAGTGTATCGCCTCGGTGTTGAAAGCTCTAATCGTTGGATATCCACCGACATGGATGGCTTGGCAAACATTCCGATGGATCAAGGTGGGACTCAACTCCTTTTAACTGCGCAAGGCTTTCAACCCAAAACCATATCGATCAACAGCGGCTCTAAAACTGTGGTGATGGAGGCAGGGTTTCGTACCGAAATGCAATTAAGCCCAGTGCCTTCTCTTCCAACAGGAGTAACCATGGGAGGCGCCTTCTGGCTGAGAAATGAAGAAGTAAGCAATTCCATATCCACCGGCATAGTCTCTTTTGATTCCCATGGTTCCACTTTGGCGGACCTCCCCGGCGCAGGTGAAATGCATGCTGGGATTTGGGTTCTCCGCAACGGAGAATTCGCCGGTTTTCTAAACGACTGGGATTCAAACCGGCCGATTAACTTCGTTTTAATTGATGAAGCTGATTTAGGCGGTACGGTTGTGATTCCGATCTCACTAGAGCAAGTCGAAGCCCTTATCAAGAGCTCCGACTAACCCCGCTCCGCTCAGCGCACAAACCTAGCCAAGTGCTACCTTGCTAACGGTACGAACTTTAGTGTCAGGCCACTAACGGTGTGCCTTGTGCAGGCGTTGTTCTTAGTTTAGACCACACCACTCAACTCGCCACCATGCATACTGCCGATGGCACTGGACCTCACGACTTGCGGTCTGAGCGACGCAGTGTTGCTGCAGTAAGATCCGAAACGCTTCCGCTTAAATCCGTTCGGCTAACACTAAACGGTGTCCGGAACCAACCACGAAGAGCATGGGGTCTTCGAGAATCTTGAAGCCGGCTTGTTTCGCTAAAGCCTGCACCTGAGTACGGCGTAAAGTGTTCTTCGGACGCTTCTTCGACAAACCCATTTTGGTGCGGGCTTTTCGGATCACGTTCTTCAACGACGCGCTGTCGAAGTAGGAGAAGATCACAAAACGGCCGGACACGCGGAACAGTTCTTCGACGTGTTCGCGGCGTACCACCGGATCAACCAAGTGGTGGTTCAGTCGCATGGAGAAAACCACATCCATGGCTTTATCTTGCAACGGGATTTGATGTCCGAAGCAACGCATGCGACCGAGTAGTGGTGTGCTTGGGAAGACATCGACCACTTTCTCTACCATGCTGCCGCTGTAATCCGCCTCGATGACTTCCGCACCTTGGGCACGCAGCATTGGCATGTAGCGACCCCAACCGCAGGGCAAATCGAGCGCTGTCGAAACCGAGCCAATGCGCTCAAAGTAACGATCCAGCAACTTTCGCTCGCGCTTATCACTGATCTTTCGATGGAGCTTGGTGTACTCATCGAGATACTCTTCCGCACCTTCGGCGGCATGGTAGGCAGCAAGTCGTTCGGGGAGGGTCATCGGTAGGGTTTGGGATTAGGGGCGGTGGCCGCTCCAAATCGCAGCTAGATAATAGGCAATTCGACGCAGCTTCTGCGCCCATCGGCTACGCAATCCTGGGCGGAAGCTGCCAAGCAGTGCGGAGCCATCGTAGGCACGGAGGACGGCATCGATTTGGGCGGGCGTGAAAATGGAATGAGCGCCGCATAGGTCTTCGAGGTCGAGACGTCTGATACGTGGGGTGACGGATTGCTTCCAGCGGCAGGTGTACGGCACGTCGATCATTTTGACGTGCCAATCCCCCTCGCCACTGACCATGAAGTTCTTCGCCTGCATGCGGAAATGCCCGAAGCCTTGGTCGTGCAGGTTCCGCGCCATAGAGCCCACCATCGCGCAAACTGGCAAGGTGTCCTCTTCTTGCTCGCCGCGGGCACGCAGCCAATCCGAAAACGGCTCTACCGGGCCAAGACATTGCGTAACCAGCACTGAGTACTTCAAAAACGGCCCCTTGCGTGACTCCGCAAACCAATCCGGCTTTGCAACCGGAAGCCCTGCCAAGTCCATCGCAAGCAAAGCCTTGAATTCACGCGACGCCCGGCTTCTTGCGGCACCACTAAACAAAAAGCGGGTGCTGGGAATGCGGTACTCCTTGAAATAGAGGAATACGCCGCCATCCTCTTGCGTCCGCCAAATCCGCGTTTCGCGTTCGTCCTTGAGCGGCTCCACTGAGGCGCGCGACTTCAAATAAAGCGCACTGCAGCACTCCGCCGAATTGCACGCAGCTTGGGGATGCATCTCGCAACGGGAGAATGTGGACATCGTGAGAAATTCTACCCTGGCGGCGCGCGAAAAGCAGCCTAATCGTTTGTTGTGGATGCGCCGCGTTTAGCTTTCCTCATACCCTTCCTTTTATTTCCCTCAGCGACATATAGCTTAGAAAAACTGCCCCGAGGGCGACGCCAACACCAGTCCCGATTGCAGTCCCCAGGGCTAGGTTATCGAATGCAATACCAAGTGATGTACCAATGCCTGCCCCTATGCCCACGCCCATACCAAACCCTGAATCCTTGGGACCTTCCTCTTTCTCATTGAGTTCCGGGTCGGTCTGCTTTTCCCTCTGGCTCCTGCGGTTTACCGATCTTCTCTTCTTTCGTTCCATTCTCGACATCTTGTTCTTCCTCTTTTAATCTTCCAGATTTTTGCACCACTTGGCACAACAGCATTTCGACTTGGGCGTTCAAGCTGCGGAAGTCATCGTCTGCCCAGCGACGCAATGCATCGTGGAGTTTCGGGTCGACCCGCAGCAAGAAACTTTTTCGCTCTTTCGCCATCGGCGAGATCCTTACGCTAGTACACGCTTCCGGTGTTTACCACCGGCTGAGTGGCTTTATCACCACAAAGGACCACCAAGAGGTTGGAGACCATTTGTGCTTTGCGCTCATCATCTAACTGCACGATGTTGCGCTCATTAAGTTTATCCAATGCCATTTCCACCATGCCGACGGCACCATCCACGATGCGCGTACGGGCAGCAATAATGGCAGCAGCTTGTTGGCGTTGCAGCATGGCGGAAGCAATTTCTTGTGCATACGCCAAGTGACTAATCCGTGCTTCCAAGACTTCGACGCCAGCTTTTTCCAATCGATTTTGCACTTCCACTTTCAACTGCTCCGCGATTTCTGAAGTGTGACTGCGCAAAGCAATGTGGCCTTCTTCGTGTGCATCGTATGGGTATTGCGTCGCCATGTTGCGCAAAGCTGCCTCACTCTGCACCATCACATAGTCCTCGTAATCATCGACTTCGAACAGCGCTTCCGCTGTATCGACGACCTTCCACACCACCACGGCACCAATCTCAATCGGATTGCCTTCGAGATCATTGACCTTGAGTTTGTCACTATCAAAGTTACGCACCCGCACTGAGATTTTGCGCTTCAAGGTAAATGGGTTGGCAAACCAAAGGCCCGTTTGATGCACGGTCCCAACGTAATTACCGAACAACGTCATGGCTCGGGCTTCGTTTGGGTTCACTGCGAACAAACCGCATAAGGCGAGAATCACGGAGAAACAGCAAAGGAAGCCAAACACACCGGCTGCAGCCCTAAACCCGTAGATGGAGGGCTCCGATGCGTAGATGAAACTGAAAATACTGAGGGCAATCAGCACCGGAATGCCCACAATGAGGACCAGAAGTCCTGATTTAGCTTTAAATGGGGTTTCTTGGATCATGACCTAGCGTACGGGCGAGATAGCAAAGTGATATCACTTTTTCGTATTCCCTTTAAAGCTCATGACTTACTAGCTCCGCTACTTGTAGAAAATCTACCAGATAGAGGGCTTGAACTCGGCCCCGGCACTACATATTGTGCCTATTGGGACTAGCAGCGACGGCCCCCTCAACGGCGCGCACCCCTTAATGCCTAAATCCCTACAGGCAAGTCACTTAGCAACCCAGTTAAAGCAAAAAAGGAGCCACGCCGCAGATGGAAGCCCCGCTAGCGCCAAACAGCGCCCCCCCGACCGAGACCACCGCAGACGCCGACACCGATGTTGGCATGCAGGTGAAGAAACGGAACGGATCCCTAGAACCCGTCGATCTGAACAAGATTGTGCGCGCGATTACCCGCAGCGCCCAGGGCTTGGACGGAGTGGACAGCATGCGTGTTGCCACCCGGACCATCTCTGGTTTGTACGACGGAGCCACCACTGCCGAGTTGGATCGCCTGTCGATTCAAACAGCAGCTTCTCTGATTGGCGAGGAGCCGAGCTACTCCTTTCTCGCCGGCCGACTTCTTGGTGCCTACATTGGCAAAGAAGTTCGCACCTTAGATATTCAGTCCTTCTCGCAATCGATTCGTTACGGATTTGAGCAAGGCCTGATCAATCAAGAAGTTTATGACTTTGTGCGCACCAACCGCCGCAAGCTGAACGATGCGATTGAAAAGGATCGCACCAACTTGTTCCGCTACTTCGGACTGCGCACCGTTTACGATCGCTACCTACTGAAGGACCCGGACAGCCGCTTGGTCACCGAGACTCCGCAGTACTTCTTTATGCGAGTCGCATGTGGTCTGTCGAAGAACCCAAGTGAGGCGATTGGCTTTTACCGCCTGATTAGCTCGCTGTCCTACATGCCGAGCTCGCCGACGTTGTTTAACTCCGGCACTGAGCGCACGCAGCTGAGCTCTTGCTATTTACTCGACAGCCCCCTCGACGATCTTGACGCCATCTACAACCGCTACCGCGACATCGCACGGTTGTCGAAGTATGCCGGCGGTATTGGCTTGTCGTTTAGCCGCGTTCGCTCCCAAGGCTCTCTGATTAAGGGCACCAACGGTAAATCGAATGGCATTGTTCCGTTCCTGAAAACGCTGGATAGTTCCGTCGCTGCGGTAAACCAAGGTGGACGTCGCAAGGGCGCGGCTTGTGTTTACCTGGAAACTTGGCACGCGGACATCGAAGAGTTCTTGGAGCTGCGCGAAAACACGGGCGATGAAATGCGTCGTGCGCACAACTTGAATCTGGCCAACTGGGTGCCTGACTTGTTCATGAACCGCGTCAAGCAAGATGGCGATTGGTCCCTGTTCGACCCGAAGGATGTGCCACGCCTTGTGGACACCTTTGGTGCTGAGTTTGAAGCCATCTATGACCAGGCCGAGCAAGATGGCCTCGCCAAAAAGGTGGTCAAGGCGCGCAATCTTTACTCCAAGATGATGCGCTCTCTCGCACAAACCGGAAACGGCTGGATGACCTTCAAGGACGCCTGCAACACCAAGTCGAACCAGACTGGTAAGCCGGATAACGTCATTCACTTGTCCAACTTGTGCACGGAAATCCTCGAGGTCACCAATGCTGAAGAAACGGCAGTGTGTAACCTCGGCTCCATCAACCTTGGCCACATGATCAAAGATGGCGCAGTTGATTTTGAACGCATCGGTGAAGTGGTACGGACTGCGGTGCGTTTCCTCGACCGAGTGATTGACATCAATTACTACCCTACGGACGATGCCGCGCGTTCTAACGCCCGTTGGCGCCCGATCGGTTTTGGCCTCATGGGTTTGCAAGACGCATTCTTCAAGCTGCGGCTACCGTTTGATAGTCAAGAAGCAAAAGATCTTTCCGCACGTGTGCAGGAAGAGATTTACTACCACGCGATGTGGACTTCGAATCAAATAGCCCAGGAATCTGGCCCTCACGATGCTTTTGCAGAAACACGCGCTGCCGGAGGCGTTCTGCAGTTCGATCTCTGGGACGTAACTCCAGCCCAACCGGAGCGCTTTGAATCTCTACGTGAGGACATCAGAAAGCATGGTCTACGCAACTCGTTGACCATCGCGATTGCACCGACTGCAACTATTTCGTCGATTTCTGGTTGCTATGAATGCACCGAACCACAGATTTCAAACCTGTTCAAGCGCGAAACGCTTTCGGGTGACTTCCTTCAAGTGAACAACTACTTGGTGGCGGATTTGAAAGAGCGTGGACTATGGACCGAAGAAGTTCGAAGTGCGATTAAGAAAGCGGAAGGTTCGATTCAAAACATCGATAC
>Ga0316209_1000134_pt1 | contig 149197 bp, 126 predicted proteins | sample 6monopyrite_MG_FD_204945 | JGI IMG/M metagenome (GOLD analysis project Ga0316209, IMG submission 204945) | Microbial mat bacterial communities from mineral coupon in-situ incubated in ocean water Damariscotta River, Maine, United States -... | ecosystem: Environmental > Aquatic > Marine >... | reverse complement strand
CTTAATTCGAGGTCTTATTTTTTTTATAATACTTGGCATGTCAGCAGGCATTGCCCGCTGGTATGCCAATTTGTCGGTTGAAGGTATTAAAGCAGAGAATGTCGCTCTATTGGCCGCCAGTGATGAGCAATCGATGCAACAAATACGGCGATTAGAAGCGAAATTGAAAACCGCTAATGAAACGCTTACATCCATTCAAAAAAGTTCTACCCAGTCGAGCGAAATTAATAATCAATTTAAATTAGGATTGGATGAAGCGAATGTTAGAGCGGTTAAAGCAGAAGAAAGAGCTAGCTGGCTAAGCAAAGAAAATCGTCGATTTAAGGCGAAAATAAAAGAGTTATCCGAACAAGTATCCCGTTTGAAAGACGATCAAGAAGCAGCCAAAGCGTCAACTGAGCAGTTAAGCTTACTAAAGAGCGAGTTGACAGTACTTGAAAAACAGCGTCTTGATTTAGTTCAAGAAAAGGCGGTGAAAATTGAAAAGTTGAAACAGAGCTGGCAGTCCAATTCAGAAGGTACTCCGGTTAGCAATGAGGTTGTTCAACAACGAGAAATTCAAGTGGTTCAGGTAGCTTTAAATGAAAGCAATCAAATCGAAAAAATCGAAAAACAAATTGAAGCGCTTAGAGCAAAAATTCAATCTTTTCAATAAGGTGGTTAAACTTGTTTAATACTTCACGCAAACGTTCTTGGGCTCGGTAAAAAATCGCATTGCCTCTAGTCCACCCTCACGTCCCATGCCAGAAGATTTCATTCCGCCAAATGGGGTTCTTAAATCCCTAAGCAACCAGCTGTTGATCCAAACAATGCCAAAATCGAGTTGACTGGATAATCGATGGCAACGAGAGATGTTTTGGCTCCAAATTGAGGTAGCTAGGCCATATTCGGTTCCGTTGGCATCCTCCAAAACTTGTTGTTCGGATTCGAAAGGCTGCAATGTACAAACCGGACCAAAAATTTCTTCTTGATTGACTCGACAATCGGAACCGAGACCTTCGATAACGGTTGGTTCAATAAAATAACCATCGACACAACGACCTTCTACGGTTACCCTATTTCCACCGGTTAAAATAGTGCCACCTTCTTCTTTGGCCAATTCGATATAGGAATAAACTTTCTCGCAATGTTGTTTAGATACTATAGCGCCGTGCTGGGTTTCTTCTAGCAATGGGTCGCCTATTTTTAATTGTTTTATTTTCTCTAAAAATGCCGCTTTAAATTTTTCATAAATGGATTTTTCTATGTAGATCCTCGAACCACATAAACAAATTTGCCCTTGATTTGAAAAGGCTGCTCTGGCCACTTCACTTACGGTTTTTTCAAATTGGCAATCGGCAAAAACCAATGTCGGGTTTTTACCGCCGAGTTCTAAAGAGAATTTTTTCAACATTGGCGCTATAGTGCTGGCAATTGCTCGGCCAGTAGCGCTACCACCAGTAAAACTAATGGCTTTGATTTTTTTGTGCTCGACTAACGGTGCGCCAATTGATGGACCAGTTCCATGTAAAATATTAATGACACCCCTTGGCATACCCACTTCAATGCAGAGTCTGGAAAAAATATAGGCTGTCATTGGTGTGACTTCAGAAGGTTTTGCTATCACACAATTTCCACTAGCGAGCGCGGGGGCAATTTTCCAGGTAAATAAATACAGTGGTAAATTCCAAGGAGAAATGCAACCGACAATACCGATCGGCTGGCGTAGAGTATAGTTAACGCCGACGGCGCCCATGTCATGACACTCGCTGGAAAATTGGGTGGCTGCATTGGCGAAAAAACGAATATTTGCTGCGCTACGATAGCTATCAACCGCTCGAGCAAATGCAATTGGTTTGCCATTATCAATTGCTTCAGCTTTTGCCAGTTCTTCGCTGGCGTCTTCAATTGCATCGGCCAATTTCATTAACAGTGAAGAACGATTCTCACTCGGCATTTCTGCCCATTGCAGTTTGGCATTTTCCGCTGCTTGAACGGCAAGGGCCAAATCGTCTTTATCCGATTCCGGTGTGAGCGAATAGATTTTGCCAGTCGCCGGTTCATAGTTGTCAATGTATTGGTCGTTGACTGGCGCAAGTAGTTCGCCATTGATATAGTTTTGAATTTTTTGCATATTCCACCGACTCGAGTTGTCTTAAAACTTTAACTATCATTGCCTCATTGATAACGGGTATATTAATTACAAACTGCTAGTTCTGCCACCATCAACCGGTAAACTGACACCGGTAATGTAACCCGCTGAAGGGGAGGCTAAAAATGCACAAGCATCGGCAAACTCTTCCGCTTCACCAAATCGTCGCATTGGAATGATCGATTTTTCTTCGGCTTCCATTTCTGCAATAGACAAGCCTTTCTTTTCAGCTTTATTCTTAATAATCGCTTCCAAACGAACCGTATTGGTGGCGCCCGGCAAAACATTATTAACCGTAATGCCGAAGGGACCTAATTCATTCGCCATGGTTTTAGCCCAACTGGCGACCGCGCCTCTAACGGTATTGGAAACTCCCAAATTGGGTAACGGTTGTTTAACACTGGTGGAAATAACATTAATGATTCGTCCATACTCTGCCTCTTTCATTCCGCTAATGACCCGTTGTGCAATTTGGTGATTATTAATCAAATGCTGATTGAAGGCGGCTAAAAATGCAGAACTTTCTGCGGTATTTGCCGGACCAGGTGCTGGACCACCAGTATTATTAATTAAGATGTGAAAATTGGGGACCACAGACAGATGTTCATCAAGTGCTCGGGCAACGGCGCTGGTATCGCTAAAGTCCGCGCAGATTGCGAAATGTTCTTGAGAGCCATTATTGGCTAACTCGCTTTTCACTTGATTCAATTTTTCTAAATTTCTTGCGAATAAGGTGACGTTGGCGCCCATTTTAGCAAGCTGTATTGCAATCGATTTTCCCATGCCTTGTGAGCTACCACAAACAAGCGCATTTTTATTGTCTAAGTTGAGGTCCATAATATTTCCTTGGGTCGAAAGTGTTTTCGATTTAATTAATGGTGAAAAATTTGGTTTTTGGTCTTCTTGATTCTATCAAACTTAAAACCAATTTTGCTGCATATCAAAACAAGTATTATCTAAAGTTCTTAGCAATTCGGCATCGTGATACATTGTTGGCAGCTCCCATTGGATAAAATATTGAGCCGCTTGAATTTTTCCCAAATAAAAAGGTTGTTCATTTTCGATACAGCCATCATTTAATGCCTTTTCAGCAACGACCGATTGGCGTAACCACATCCAGCTATAAACCAGTTTTCCCATCATTGCAAGGTAACAACCCGCGTTGGCAAGTGTTCGGTTAGCGCCATTTTTTGCCATTGACTCAGCCATCAATCCGGTAATTTCGTGGCAGGTTGCCAACGCCTTCGAAATCGATCCTGCGAATATTTTAGATTGTCCCAATGTTTGTGCGGTTGCGATATCAGCGGCTATATTCGCCGCCATTAATTTCATTCCGGCACTATTTTTTTGCCAAACTTTCCGGCCTAATAAATCGAGCGCTTGTATGCCATTGGTGCCTTCGTGGATAGGATTAAGACGGTTGTCGCGATAACATTGCTCGACCGGATATTCATGGGTGTAGCCGGCACCACCTAATACTTGTATTGCTAATTCGTTGGCTTTTAGTCCGTAATCTGAGCTGCAGGCTTTTACAACCGGCATTAACAAATCGAGCAATAACTCAGCGTTATCTTTTTCGGTCCCGGTTAAAGTCTCAGCATCATCAACTAGTCCTGCCGAGTAAAAACACAAACTCATGCCGCCTTCGACAAAAGATTTTTGTGCCAGTAACATACGTTTTACGTCGGCGTGTTCGATAATATTAATTTGTGGGCTGCTTGGATTTTTTTCTGCCGGAGCGCGACCTTGAGGACGTTCTTTTGCGTAGGCTAGTGATTCCAAATAACCACGGTATCCGATCATCACGGCTCCAAAACCAACCGACAAACGCGCTTCGTTCATCATATGGAACATGTATTTTAATCCTTGGTGCTGCTCGCCTACTAAGTAACCGCGGCAATCGTCGTTTTCACCAAAACTTAGGATAGTGGAGGTGGTTCCGCGATAACCCATTTTATGAAACAGACCCGACAAATTGACGTCGTTGGATTCTGCCGGTTGATTGTTATCATCTAATCGATATTTCGGCACGATAAATAATGAAATGCCTTTGACGCCAGCTGGAGCGCCTTTAATTTTCGCCAAAACTAAGTGAACGATATTATCCGACAATTGATGATCACCACCGGAGATAAAAATTTTCTGGCCTTTTATTTTATAATCACCCTCGTCTTGCAGAACTGCTTGGGTGACGATGTCAGAAAGTGATGAACCCGCATTGGGCTCAGTTAGCGCCATGGTCCCAGTAAAATCGCCGCGCAACATTGCCGGTAAAAAGGCCTGTTTTTGTTGTTCATTACCAAAAACGTTAATTAAATTGGCAGCGCCGGTGGTTAAAAAACCGTAACCGGTGGTAGAGGGATTGGCAGAGGTAAAATAACCGGAAGCGGCTAAGGTGATCACCGCTGGCAACTGCATACCGTCGAGTTCAAAATCCATTCCGGCGGCGATAAAACCGGCTTTTCGATGGGCGTCAAACGCGGCTTTGACTTCTGGGATCATTTCGACTTTTCCATCGATGAACTGTGGTTCGTTTTGATCGGACTTATGGTTATGCGGCAAGAAATGTTTGACAGCGATTTTTTCGGCAGTTTCTAAAACGGCATCAAAGGTTTCTTTGTTATGATCTTCAAATCGTTCACGAGTCGATAAGCGGTCGAGATTTAATAGCTCGTATAATTGAAATTCTAAATCACGTTTGTTGATCAATTGATCCATTTGATTACCCATTCGTATTTTCTTAGATTATTTTTTTCGTTCGCTTTTTCAGACTGATTCCAAGTAACATTTGTGCAAGATAGCTTCGGAAGAATTTCGACTCCGCTCAGTCGGCGAGCCTATTCGTTGATCTGTCTTTTTATCCCGTCAACATCTAATCCACAAATTCGGATCAAATCTTCCGGATTGCCGTGCTCAATAAACTCATCTGGAATACCCAAATGTTTAACCGCTATTTGAATGTTTTGCGAAGCTAGATATTCACTCACGGCACTGCCAGCGCCGCCACTAATGGCATTTTCTTCTATGGTGACAAAGCGTTTATGAGTTTTGCTTAGCTGGCAGATAAGCTCGGTATCGAGAGGTTTCACGAAACGCATATCAACCACCGTTGCATTAATTTCTTCTGCCACAGACAATGCATTTTGCAGCATACTGCCAAATGCCAATAAAGCGATTTCTTTTCCTTGACGGCGAATGACGCCTTTGCCGATTTCGAGTTTGACCAATTCAGAACCAGCATCTACTCCCGTTCCACTTCCTCGAGGATAACGAACGGCAGCACTTCCGCCATACTCAAAACCGGTGGTTAACATCATTCTACATTCTTTTTCGTCGCTTGGTGCCATGATAATAAGATTCGGAATACAACGTAAGAAACTTAAATCAAAACTGCCGTGGTGGGTTGCTCCATCACCGCCCACCAGCCCGCTTCGATCGATGGCAAATAAGACATCCAACTCTTGTAATGCGACATCGTGGATTAATTGGTCATAGCCGCGCTGAAGGAATGAGCTATAAATGGCGCAAACCGGTTTGGCGCCTTCGCACGCCATGCCTGCAGCAAGTGTGACTGCGTGCTGCTCGGCAATTCCGACATCAAAATATCGCGACTTATATTCTCTTGAAAAGGCGATTAGATCCGATCCTTCCCGCATTGCTGGAGTCACCCCCATTAGCCGCTCGTCTTTGGCGGCCATATCGCAAAGCCATTGGCCAAAAACATTGGAATAAGTAATTGTCTTTTGACTGATTGGTAGTTGAGAATCTTTCGGGTTGAAAACGGGGACTGCGTGATAGGCAATCGGATCTTCTTCGGCTGGCGCAAAACCTTTGCCCTTGGTGGTGACTACGTGAAGTAGTTGCGGGCCATTTAATCGCTTAATATTGCCAATAGTGGTCAGTAAAGTTGGCAGATTATGGCCATCGATTGGCCCAATGTAATTAAAACCCAATTCTTCAAATAAGGTGCCAGGCAAAACCATGCCTTTCATATGCTCTTCGACTCGGTGCGCCCAATCGGAAATTTTGGGCATATTTTGTAGCACTTTTTTGCCGCCTTCCTTAAAGCCGGAATAAAATTTTCCGGAGAGGACTTTAGCTAAATAATTATTAAGCCCACCGACATTTTCCGAAATCGACATGTCGTTATCGTTTAAAATAACAGTTAGGTTGACGTCCAGATCGGCTGCATGATTGAGCGCCTCGAATGCCATACCTGCAGTCATCGCGCCATCGCCAATCACTGCCACAAATCGTCGTTGGTCGCCTTTCGCCTTGGCTGCAACTGCCATTCCAAGCGCAGCGCTTATCGAAGTACTTGAATGGCCCACGCCAAAAGCGTCATATTGGCTTTCAAAACGACTTGGAAATGGATGCAATCCATTGGTTTGTCTAATTGAGCGTAAGTTTTCCTTCCGGCCCGTCAGTACTTTATGGGGATAAGCTTGGTGACCCACATCCCAAATAATTTTATCATTGGGAGTATCAAATAAATAATGTAATGCAACGGTTAACTCAACTGTACCGAGGCCTGCGGCAAAATGACCACCGCAATGGGCAATACTATTGATCAAAAATTCACGTAACTCGTCATTCAATAGTTGCAATTGATCTTTTTCTAGCGCCCGTAAATCGAGTGGTTGCTCGATAGTTGCTAATAACGGGTATAATTTGGGGTCACACAGCATCGAATATACAGTCCGTCAGTTTAATGTTCTCTGGTCACAACAAAATGGGCAAAATCTGCCAGTTTGTCGCTGTTTAAAGGGATTCGCTCAAGAGACTCTAGTGCTCTTTCTGCAAGCTCAGCGGCTCTTTGTTTAGCGCCATCCAATCCTAAAAGTGCCGGGAAAGTCGACTTATTTTTTTCGATATCGGAGCCTTGGGGTTTACCAAGGGTTTCAGTATCCCCCTCAATATCGAGGATGTCATCTCTTATTTGAAAGGCTAGTCCTAAACAACGGCTATAGGTATTTAGCTGAGTCAAAATGACTTGGTCTTCGCAATCACTCGCCAAAAATCCCATTTTGACCGATGCGTTAATTAAAGCGCCGGTCTTCATTTGATGCATCGATTCTAAAGTCTTAATATCACTTTGTTTGTTGGTGTTCAAAAGGTCGATGGCTTGACCGCCGCCCATACCTAACGAACCACTGGCCGAGGTTAATGTTTGTAGCATTCTCAGCTGTTTATGCTCTGAGAGGTTTGCAGTTGAATAACGATTTTGATTGCAAAGCAGTTCGAAAGCTAACGTCTGAAGCGCATCACCTGCTAATACGGCGGTTGCTTCATCAAATTGAATATGGCAAGTCGCTATTCCACGACGTAAATCATCGTCGTCCATACAGGGTAAGTCGTCGTGTATGAGCGAGTACGCGTGGATTAGTTCGACTGAAATTGCTGCAATGTCGGCATTTTGCTGATTAGCGGCTAACATCTCGGCTGTTGCGTAAACCAGTGCCGGTCTAATCCGTTTTCCGGGATTCAGTGCAGAATAGCGCATCGCCTGATGAAGCCGTTTTGGGCTCGTTTCTGGGCTAGGCAGTAGTTTCTGGAGCAAATGGTCAGTCCGAAGTTGGACTTGTTTCAAAAAATCACTGTGAGGCATGACTAATTCTTATTCAAATTCTTCTAATTGTTGGTTATCTTCGCTCAATATCTGAACTTTTTGTTCGGCCTTGTTGAGTAGGTTTTGGCAGTCCTTGGTGAGTTTGACGCCTTTTTCGAACTGCGACAGTGACTCATTTAAAGGCAAATCACCTTGTTCTAAGTGATTTACTATTTCCTCTAACGCGGTGAGCTGTTCCTCAAACGTGGGTTTTTTCTTATCAGTCATAATTTTACCGGAGCGATTTGAGCGAGAATGTGCGAATTAATACGCTATTGTCTCGCATTTTGGCAATGAAAGGAATTCTTTGCTGATTTTATTAAAGATGCCTGATTTTCATAAAGAAAAGTTGTTGTTGACTGGAATTGTCTGAAATCTTGCCTATTCTATTAAAGAGAACTTTTTTAATTTTTGACAATGTTATAAAAACGCCCATTCGACGGACGTTTAGTTTTACTCTATTTGAGGTCATTCGGTTTGGATTTAGGTACTCTAGTTGGATTAATTGGCGCGATTGCGATGGTTGTTATGGCCATGCTGCTGGGCGGCTCGATCATCACATTTATCGATGTTCCCTCAATTTTGATAGTGGTGGTTGGTACACATTTTGTAGTAATGATGACCTATTCCTTAAGTGAATTTTTGGGCGCGGCTAATGCCGGTATGAAAGTCCTCAATTTCAAAGCGATGGATAACGAAGAATTAATCACTCAAATTGTTGAACTAGCGGATATGGCTCGAAAGAGCGGTTTGCTTGCTTTGGAAGGAGCGGAAATTGAACACGACTTTCTAAAAAAAGGTATCGGTTTGTTGGTGGATGGCCACGATGGCGATGTGGTGAAAGCTATTTTAGAAAAAGATGTGAGAATGGCAAATGAACGGCATACTTTGGCAGGTTCGGTTTTCAAATCGATGGCCGATGTTGCGCCTGCTATGGGCATGATAGGCACTTTGGTAGGATTGGTGGCAATGTTGTCCAATATGGACGACCCTAAATCAATCGGCCCGGCAATGGCGGTAGCCTTACTGACCACCCTATATGGTGCAATTATGGCGAATATTGTTGGAATCCCCATTAGCGAGAAGTTGAATATGCGGGGAAAAGAAGAAACCACTTCAAAAACATTAATGATCGATGGATTACTGGGCATTCAAGCGGGCCAGAACCCGAGAGTGATTGAGCAAGTATTACATGGCTACCTCAAGGAAGGTAAGCGTCCAACAGCTGAAGAATAATCGATGAGCGATGAACAAGAATGTGACTGTCCTCCCGTTGGCCTGCCGGCTTACATGGGAACTTTCGCTGATTTAATGGCGTTATTGATGTGCTTTTTTGTGCTATTGCTATCGTTTGCAGAAATGGACGTTTTAAAGTTTAAACAAATAGCCGGTTCAATGAAATATGCCTTCGGCGTACAAAATAAAGTACACGTCCGCGATATTCCCAAAGGCACCAGCATTATCGCTAAAGAATTTTCTCCCGGTAAACCCCAGCCAACGGTGATAGAAGCCGTGATGCAGCAAACCATCGATATCACCAAAGAGACTGTCGAATTTGACGAGCCGGAAAAGGACGAGCCCGATGAGGGCGAAGGTGAAGAAATCAACAAAGGTGTTGGTGTTGATGAAAATGATGAGGCTGCAAAAGATGAAAGAACGGATGCTGAAATTATCGAAGACGCCCAGCAAGCGGCCAAAGCAGAAAAAGTGGCAGAAGCTGAAGCGGCGACTTTGGCGCAAGAAATCGCCGGTAGAATGTCGGAGGAGCTTTCTGACGGGCAAGTTGAATTAATTGCCAAAGGTTCGATGGTGATTATTCGAATTCGTGAAAAAGGATCGTTTGCGTCGGCTTCCGATACTATCGAAGAGCAATTTTTGCCGGTCATTGGTAAAATAGAAGAAATTTTAATGGATACAGACGGCGAAGTTCGAGTGGCCGGACACACTGACAATTTACCCATCGATAACGAATACTTCCGTTCCAACTGGGAACTCTCTGGCGGCCGAGCGGGGTCGGTCACCCGTGAGCTTTTAAGAAGTGGAAATCTGGATAAAAGCCGATTTGTGATTACCGGTTATGCCGATACTAAACCCATTGCTGACAATTTAACGCTTGAAGGTCGAGCAACCAACCGCCGAGTCGAAGTGATTATCGTACAAGGTCAGCAGCCAGAGGGCGAGGTAGTGGGAGTTGGAGTCGACTCTTCAGAATAAAGAGGGTAAAAAACAGTGAGGTTAGCTGTCGTCGCTTAAACTACGCCTTATCGGCCTTCCATTGTTTGACTTTACTTAAGTCAAAAATCCATTCGCTATATTGATCACCGCGCTGCTCGACTGGCATGTCATCTCTAATCCAACGTTCGACACTGGTAATAGTAACATCCATAAGACTCGCCAAAGTATCTTTGCCAATAATTTGATCGTTACTCGAAAAAACAGCTGAATCATCGACAATCGATTTATTGTGACGGCGCTTGGCCTGACGCAAATAATTGGAACTTCTCATAGTATTTACCTCTATATGACTACTTCTATAACTATAGATGAATTGAGACCCTAAAAGGTTGCAAAAAAGATTGAATTTTTATCGAGTTATGAGAGTTGGGTCTAAATCGCAAAAGTTTCGATTAAAAATTAATCAGAACGTGAAGCGTAATGCCACAGTTGAGATAATATATGGCAAAGCTTTTTCATCGATTCGAGCCTATCGAAATTCAGTGGCTCACGGGCTTTTTGCTGGTAACAGGCGATTAACTTTTGTTGTTGCTGATGATTGAGATTACAGCTGATAACTAAGCCGGCAATATCCATCACCGGGTCACTGAAACAAGCATATTCCCAGTCGATTATCTTTAGTTGCGAGTTAGCACCATTCCATAATAAATTACTCAATCCTAAATCGTTGTGGCAAATAGCCTTCGCCTCAAAACTGCTAGCAAACTGGCTAGAAAGGCAAAATAGCGATTCGATATGTTTCGCGTATATCGGCGACTTTTGAAGTGCAAGCTTTCGATATTCGGTCAAATGAAAATGGATATCAAAGTAATGCCCGCCCAACGATGGGTTAACGGGACTGAGAGCAATGCCATGCAATTTGACTAAAAATTCCGTCAGCGAATCAAAAAAGTCTGGCTGATCAAAAGACGATGACTTAACAGGCGAATTTTCGAACCAATCGAAAATTCGAACGTGCTCAGTTTTCTTTAGGCATGCGATTAGCCAATTTGAAATCGACTGGCAAATTAGCGAATTATCGAAAATCTCAATTTGACCAAACTGAGGCAATAAAGACCGATTATTCTGATCGATAATTTGAACAAAATATTGATGCTGCAAGAAAGTCACTCGATAGTTGTGGTTAGACAGCCCTTCGCTAAGTTCTAACCAATTATCTTGCAGCAAAATTTGTTCGCTGTTAAAAAAGCGCTGTAGATCGATCCAAGCTGATTTTGAGTGTTGCCACCAATCTGGCGGATTATTTAGCTGTGGCGTTTTCATAATGTTGTTTCCAACTAAACCAACCCACAATGGCCAATACAATATATGCCATAAATAAAACCGCGGTTAGGGTGAGTCCTTTTGATAAATAAAGATAAATAGAAACGGTGTCGATCACGATCCAATATAACCAGTTTTCTAGCACTTTTTGGGTGACCATATAAGTAGCCAAAACGGCAAACCAAGTGGTAAAGGAATCGAACAAGGCGAAATCTTGATTCGTTAATCTGTTTAATAAGTAAGCAGACGAAAATACCAACAAAAAGGTGACTGTAATTAGTTTAATGTGGGTATAAATTTCCCACGTGGAAATGGTTTTTTGCGGTTGATTATCGGTTACTTTTTTCCATTGATACCAGCCATAAATGGCCATCAACAAATAATAGAGGTTGAGGAAAGACTCCATATACAAATTGACATCAAAAAATAAGAAAATATAAATAGCGGTACTCACAAATGCCGCGGGCCAGCACCAACTATTTTCCTTAACCGCCAAAATCAAATATAAAATAGCCAGAACCACAGCGGTCCATTCTAAATAGCCTGTGGTCGCTATTTGTTCAATAAACTTTTCGAGCGCTTGATTCATTCTGGTTCAACATTGCTGTTCAAAAATTTGGCGACAAAAACCTGCTTACCATAATTGTCGAAGGAGTAAGCCAGCGTATCTTTTAATACGGCCATTACGTCATCCATTTCACCAAAAGTTTGGCTACTCATTGTATTGGTGTAACAAGCGATCCGCGTGTCGTTATTTAATCGCTCGACAATATCTTGGATCATCGGCAAAAAGTTATCCGCTAACGGGTAAAGACTAATTTCTACGGATATTTTCATAAATATTTCTCCTGTTTTGCAAATTCATTGCTAAGATATTCTATTCAAATTCGGTGCTGAAGGACAAACCAATCACTCGAGGCGCTGCAAATTGATAATAGGTTTCTGTAGTATAGAAATTTCTCGGGTCGTTGCCAAAGCTTCCAAAAGCGCGGGTTTGAATATTTTTGTCAGTGACGTTGTTGATGTATAAATTTAGTCGCCAATCGTCCTGTAAATAACTTAGTCGTAAATTCAAAATATCATAGTTGCGGGATTTTTCGTTATGCCGGTCGGAAAAGTAGAATTCGCCCTTCGATTCTATCTCAGCGTTAACTAACCAATGATCACTAATAAAATATTCACTGCCCAGTAAAAACTGGTGTTGTGGCGCATGGGACAAAGAGCGGCCTTTCAACGAGTAAGCGACTGGCGGAATACTGTCTAAATCGGCACTGATATGAGTGAAACTATCGAAATTGGTATACTGAGTTCTTAGCAATCCTAAACTCGAATAAAACTGTAATGCTTCATTGGTTTGCCAACGAACTTCAACCTCTAAACCATAGCTTTCTCCGGCGGCAGCATTATCGGTTAAATCGGTAAAACTGCACGGACAAATGCCGCCTTCTTGGATTAATAATCCGCTTGCAAGAGAACGCACTAAGGATTGTTTACTTTGGATGTCTTTTCGATCTTGAAAAAATACGGAAGTTTGCAAGGTTAAATTATTGTCAGGCCAATATCCTTTTATTCCAGCCTCATAATTCCACATAAATTCCGTCTGATATTCACGATTTTGAACCGGTACGCTGCCGTCAGTATTGAATCCACCGGCTTTATATCCTCTTGAAACTAAGCCGTAAAGCATTTGATTTTTAGAGTATTGATATTCTAGTGACAGCTTGCCGCCCCACAAATTTTCGCTAGGATTAAACTCCGCATTCAAACTATCAATATAGTCGGCGTCCCGCTGTTCGAATCTTATACCCGAAGTCAATGTCATTTTATCAGAGAGCGGAATTTCCAATTGCCCATAGAGCGCGATGTTTTGGGTATCATATTGGCTATTGAAATCGGCCGCGGCAAAGGTATAAACACGGTTTAATTCAATCTGTTGGTTACGCAAGTAAAAGCCTGCGACCCAACTAAGTTCATCATTATCAGGAGAGGAGTGAAGACGAATATCTAAGCTGGTATTTTGATTATCTCGTTGGTAGTTATCAAAAGAAGAATACCACCAATCAAAACCAAACAGACTGGAATCACAAGCGGTACCATCGCAGATTCCTGGATAGCTCCAGTCTTCGTCGTAACCGTATTCTAATTTGGAGTCGGCAAAACTTAAGGTCGTTTCCAGCCAATATTGTGAATTGAGTTTCCAATTGACATTAAACGCCAACGCATTGGTCTTTTGTCGATCATGACCGGGTTGGTCTGAATAAGTATTTCGATTGGAATCCAAACTAAAAGCGTCATAGCCATTATCGATATCGGCTAAAAACAAACTGGTGGTCAGCGTGAAATCGTCATTGGCGCGGTAAACTAATTTTCCGCGTAAGCTGAGTTCATTTAAGTTATTAGTATCTTTTCGATTTAGAAAAATATTATTCATAAAGCCGTCACTTTGATATTGCTTTACCGCAAATCGATAAGCCAATTTTTCTGACGCCGGTCCGCTCACCACTGTCGATAATTCTCTTCCGGAAAAATTTTCGATAGACGCCGATAGACTTGAATAAAAATTGTCAGTGGGCGAGTTGGAAACCAAATTGATTAGACCTGCTAATCCGTTGGCGCCATAAAGGGTGCCCTGTGGACCGCGAAGAATTTCAACTTGTTGAATATCTAAAGTAGTTGCGGCGTTGGAGATGCCAGTTAAATCGATGCCGTCTAACACAACCCCGACTGAATAATTGGTCGGCTCGACAAATTCACTGCGTTCGCCAATTCCGCGAATTTGAATAAAGCGGCCGCGGGATGCGCCGGTGGCAAAATTGACATTCGGCGCGATGTTTAATAGATCGGTTAGTTGTTGCGCATTTCTTTTTTTGATGATTGCTTCATCAATAACGGTCACGCTACTCGCCAATTGTAGGACATTTTTATCTTCTAATTCTGCTGTAACAATGAGGGTATTTTCGTTTTGCTTCTGCTTGTTAGCGAGGGATTCGCTTACATTGTCTGTAGCGTAAGTAAAAGGCATTAAACAACCAGCAATGATTGCCAAAAATGCGCGATTAAAAGGTTTGTTCACGAGCGTCGATCTCCAATTGTACTGCAGCTAAGCAACCAAAAATGTTGGAGATCCGGTATGACGATGGTCAAGAAGGTAAAATTCGCTAAGAGGGTTCAATCCTGTAACCGGTTGTGATTTTACCACCTGTCCCTACGCCGGCATTAACCGGATCAGGTTCAAAGGGTACAAATCTCAGGTTTTTATCCAATGATTAAAACCGCCCCTCAGGTTGAGGCCGGATTATAGGGCAAAGCCGGCATAGATGCAAAATACTATAGTTCTTAAAAAATGCCTATTTGCCTGTGTAGCAGCGTCCGTCTCGGCGCGAATCTTATAAATCCTTTCGCGGCGCGGAGGCGCGCTCCTATAGCGAGCAGGATTTTATTTTAGTATTCGATCGACCATTTCAATGACGGCATCGACTGTTATCAACTGCATCAAGTTTTCACCTTTGACCCGTTTGCCCCAGCGGTTTTGTTGCACGTTTTTTCCGGTTTGTTTAAGCAATAATTCGGAATAAACTGAAACGGTGGTGTCTCGTGAATGATAAGGACCGGTTCGGTTAGGATTACTATGAGCATATAAACCGATAACTGGAGTATCAACAGTTGTTGCCATGTGCGCGGGTCCAGAATCGGGTGCTAATACCAGTTCTGCTTTTTCCAATAATGCTAGCAGTTGCGGTAATTTAGTTTTTCCGACTAAATTAATTATAGGCGCGTTGGCCGCGCTGATTATTTCTTCAGCCAAATTTTCTTCGATAACAGTCGGACCGCCAGATAAGACAACCTGTAGACCTTTTTCATTGGCGTAATCAGCAATGACAGCATAACGTTCGGATAGCCAGTTTCGCTGAACCTTGCTGGCGGCTGGCGAGATGATAATATAAGATTTCGAATTTGTTTGTTGTTCGCACCAGCTTCTATCGACACTTTGTAGAGGCATTTTCCAATTGGGTTTTAAATCGCTATCAACGCCGATTGCTTGAGCAAACCCCCAGAAACCATCGACCACATGAGGTTCCATTTGAGGCGCTATGCGTCGGTTGGTAAATAACCCTTGACCCTCTTTAGCGCGGCTTTTATCAAATCCCCATTTTTCGGTGGCGCTAACGAAAAGCGTTGCTAGGCTGGCTCTAAAAGCGACCTGCATATGTAATAAAATATCAAAATGTCGGTTTCTTAAGTGCTCACGTAGTTGCTGATAACCTTTCAGTCCTGCTTTTTTGTCAAAGATAACAAATTCGACATTGGGTAAGCATTGTAAAAGCATTGCTTCGACTTTGCCGATAATCCAAGTGATTTTCGCCTGAGGGTGGCGGTTTTGGATCGCCTGAACGGACGCAACCGCGTGGCAAACATCGCCAATAGCCGAGAGGCGGAGGATGCAGATGGATTTTGGGTTAGTGATGGTTGTTTGCATTGTTTGTTTTGATTATCAAGACTGGTGCTATTCTAAGGTATTCTTTGGTGTGAGTCTCTAGTGAATTTGTTTTTAAGTAGCGATTGCAAACTAATGGCGAGTTGTGTGCAGTTTCAAAATCTCTGAATAAAGAAACTATTACAGAGGATAAGAAACTCAAAGCAACAATCTCAATTTGTTATAAAAAGTTATATCACTATTGACAAAATTTGCTATTAGCATCTAGAGTGTCGGCTGGAAATAAAAGCCAATAACAAAAAAAACAAAATAAAGGAATATCAGCATGACATTGTTCGAAAAAAATTCGTTCCCAAAAATATTATTTATTTTACTCCTAGTTTTTTCTACAAATATTGCTTTGTCTCAAGAATCCGATGGTGGTGAGCCCGGCACCGGAGGCGCTGGCAACGGTGATGGCAGTAATTTACTGGAAATAATTTGCAGCAGTTGGTGCGGTTTTAATGATACTTATCGAGCGGATTTTTATCTATGGTCCGCTAGTATTCGAGCGTCAAACTTAGAAGCCTTGAGAGCGATGTCTGCCCAATTGAGGGAAAGTTTACGAGGGGTATCTGAAAACAAGGATGGAAGTGGCTTGGGATCAGATGGCTTGCAGTGTGCAAATCCTGTAATGGTTGCCACAGGCAATAAAATCCAATTTGAGACCGATTATGCCGGTAAAGGAGAGTTTCCATTAAATATCCAACGTGTCTATAATCGTGCTTGGTCGGGCACCAGCTATTTTGGGAAGAAATGGATCGCTAACTATGGACACAATATAAAATTCGTCCACTCCGATGCCAGTTCAGTTTGTACAATAAATGTTGCTGACCCAGTATATCCTCCGCCCGAAGTTTGCGAAGAGTCGGGGGACAGCTCCAAAACAGCACTTAAAATTATCGCTAATCGACCTGATGGAAAAAAACTCGTTTTTTCAAAAGATGCCAATGGCAATTGGATTGATTATAAGGATGATACGATTAATCATTTTGCCCATAATGCTGATGGCTCATGGACATTTACCAACGAGAGTTTATTCGAAGAGACTTATAACGCACAGGGTTTGATCATTAAGCGAAAAAATCCCGAAGGTATCGAGCATTTTTTTCACCTATTCTGGTGGCAAGTTAACTAAAGTCTCTCATACTAACGGACGGTTTTTGAGCTTTACCTATACCGGAAATAAGGTTACTCGGATCACCGATGTCGCAGGTAATCAATATAATTACACCTATATCGGTGATTATTTAGCAAGTGTTGTTTATCCCGGCGGTAGTGATCGTGAAGATTATTTTTACGAAGATTCTCTAGTTCCTGGTGGTCTAACAAGAATCAATATTAACAATTCACCTTACGCTTATTTTACTTACTACCCTGACGGACGTGCAAACTTAAATTATCATGCGGGTGGTGTCGATAGTTACCAATTCTCATATTCAGAGTCGACGTTGCTAAATGGCAAAAATTATTACACTCACGTGACCAATCCATTTGGTCAAAAAGATATCTACGGCCATATTATGGTGAATGGTTCGAAGAAATTCAAAGCGGTTAGCAGAACTGCTGCGCAATACTGCCCAGCGGCCAATCGCAACGTGGAATTTGATGACAACGGTTTCATTGACAAATCGGTAGATTGGAAAGGCAATATCACTGATTTTACCTACAATGACAAAGGCCAAATGACGCAAAGAGTGGTTGCACAGGGACAGCCAGAAGAAAAAACTTATAGTTACCAATGGGTGGCTGGCGACAATCGATTACAAAGTATTACCTCAACTGGCAGTCTCATTACCTATACTTATACACCGACAGGACGAACCAGTAGCACCACAGAAAAAAACCTATCAAATTACGGAACCTATGGTGAACAAAGAACCACGAGCTACTCCTATAGTAATCACGCTAATGGAGTACTAGCCTCTATGACAGTGGATGGGCCGCGCACAGATGTGAGTGATACCGTTACTCGCCAATTTGATACTAAAGGTAATTTAATTTCAATGACTAACTCGCTTGGCCATCTCATTGCTTTTTCCAACTATGATTTACTAGGAAACGTGGGGCGGGTAACCTCAGCCAATGGGCTAATCACCGACTTTACCTATAATGCACGAGGATGGTTAATGAGCCAAACTGTTCAACATCCGGCCGGTAGCCAAACAACGTCTTATCAATACAATGCAGAACATCAACCCACGAAAATTACTTATCCTAATGGGTACGTCGTTTATCATGAGTATTCTTTAGCGTACCGTTTGCAAAGAACGCGAGCTGGGCAGGGCGATCAAATTACTTATGAATACAATAACAATGGGGATGTGATTGCGAAAAGAATACAAAATGAGGCGGTGACAATAATACCGCCACCACCAAGCTGCTGGAATAATTCAGGACCGTATTTCTATAAAACGCCAGCGATTTTACTTGCCGTTAACTGTGAACCCACCGTTCAAACAACGGTTACTGATTTTCAAGCTAGTTTCGCTGAGTTCGATGATATCGGACGTTTACATGCCAGAGTAGGCAATGGTGGCCAAAGAGTTGAATACTGGTATGATGACAATAGTAATTTAACCAAAACGATAGATGGAGCCGGTAACCAAACAGTGATGACTTACGATGCGCGTAATCGAATAAAATCGAGAACCGATAGCTTAGGTGGCGTAACAAGTTATGGCTATGACAGCGAGGGTAATTTAAGTAGTGTCACCGATGCCAGAGGATTAACCACTTATTATCGTTACGATGGTTTTAATGATTTAGTGCAACTTGAGAGTCCTGATACTGGCATTACCACGTTTCAATATAATAAAGCCGCGCAAATCACTAGTAGCACGTTAAATGATGGTACTACTTCTAGTTACACCTACGATGCGCTCGGAAGGACCAAAACTGAAAACAAAGGCGGAATGACTAAAACCTACGTATACGATAGTGGTAGCTATCGGAAGGGAAAGCTTTATTACGTTGATGATTCCAGTGGCCGTACTATTTTTTATTATGACAAAGTGGGAAACATTACGCGTAAGTATTCAAAAATTGGTTCGACTGTTTACAATACTTATTACCAGTACGATGGTCAAAATAAACTAACTCAAGTCACTTATCCTTCGGGTCATAAAGTGGGTTATACCTATGACATAAAAGGCCGTTTTGAAAGTGTGGACTATATCAATGGATCGGTTACGCAATCGGTTGCTAGTAGTTTTGAGTACCGGCCTTTCGGCCCGGCAAAGGCGTTTACTCACGGCAATGGAGCGATCCGTACTATTGATCACGATTTAGATTATCGTCCAACACGAATTTTTACTTCAGGAATACAAGATTTAAGTTATTTGTTTGATAGTAGAGACAATATCACCAAAATAACTAATACAAAACAAACCAGCCTGACCCAAACTTATGGTTATGACAACGAGAGTCGATTGACCGCAGTGACCAGTACATCAGGAAATCATGCTTATTCCTACGATAATGTGGGCAATCGAAAGAGTCATTATAAAAATGGTTCACTATCGGAATCATTAAACTACGCTTCTTCAAGTAATCAAATGATATCCTCGGCAAATAACAAAGGAATTTCGACTATTTATAGTTATAACACCAATGGACAAACGGTGAGCAATTCGTTAGATAGCTTTGTGTACAATGGTGAAAATAGGTTATCAAGTTATACTGACAACAAAGGGATTACAACCTCGTATCAACATAATGCACTAGGACAGCGCACTAAAAAATCTGGATACTATGGTACGACTCATTATTTGTATAATGAAAATGGTTCGTTAATTGCGGAACATAATTCGACAGGTACAGTACAAAAAGAATACGTTTATTTGAACGGGCAAGTGATCGGGTTAATCAAAAATAATGTACTTTATTACGTGCATAATGATCATTTAGGCCGAGCAGAAAGAATCACCAACCAAAGTAAGGGAACCGTTTGGTTAGCAAGTAATTACGCGTTTGATCGCGTAGTGACTACGAACTCAATCGCTGATTATAATTTGGGGTTCCCGGGGCAGTATTTTGATATGGAGTCAGGTAATTATTATAACTACTTCAGGGATTATGACCCCAGTACTGGTCGTTATCTTCAATCTGATCCGATTGGCTTGATAGGGGGGATTAATACTTATGTATATGTCGCAGCAAACCCAGTAAATAATATTGACCCTTTTGGTTTGGCAAGAATTTGTTACCGCTCATTAGACAGTTGGGTAACTAAAGCAACCGGTATAATCGGTCAACGCGGAAGCCTTGCAGACCGACAAAATAATGTTATTGCTCACCAACAAATTATATTTGAAGATGCTGTAGGTGGTGATATTGGATTTGGTCCAGATGGGCTTATTAAGAATGAAAACAGAAATAGCGAATATGGCAGATGTGAAGGTGGATACAGCGATAAAAAATTAAGAGAGGCAGTTAAAAATACTCCTACCGGTGAATATAGCTTTTTTAGTGGAGATAATAATTGTCAAGATTGGATAGATAGAGTTTTAGATAATTACTGGGGCCTATGATGAAGTTCTTTATTTTTTTCTTGACGGTAGTTGTAGTTTCCTTTGTTCTGTTTCCAGAAGAATACTATAGAATCTCTGATCTCGCCAGTTCAGATAAATCGACATTTACCCCCTTTACTATCAATAAAATTGATTTTGATAACGAAAATGCATTTGTGCAAGAGTTTGAAATAGAGCGGTCTGGTTATTACGAAGTTGGCCTTCTCTTTGAATCTCCGACGAAAGAAATTATTGAAATTGAAGATCAGTTTAGAGGTGCGATGATAATAGAAATTTTTACATATGAAGGGGAAATGGTTGTATCGAAAAAGATACATAGGACAATGTTTTTTAAGCCATTTGAAAGTGATCTAGAATTTGCAAACGAAGTCGTACTTAGTGTTTTTTCTTTGAATGCCATTCGTTATGGAGAAGAATACCGTATACGAATAAAAACTGATAATGAATTTTTACTTCATACAAAAGCGAAACTATTTTTGGCTATTTCTGGATACTATTGATTATAACTACTTTAGGGATTATGATCCCACAACCGGACGTTACCTGCAATCTGATCCGATTGGTTTGCTCGGCGACATTAACACATATGCTTATGTATCAGGTAACCCTGTCATTTGGTTTGATCCTTTCGGTTTATGCGAATGTTCTAGAGCTGGAGAAATTGCAAGTCAAGATAAAGGTAAGTGGGATAACAAAAGAACGATCGATGGAAAGACACAGGTTTATCGCTTTGGGAGATGGAACCCAACTTATGATCGTTCACAAAATAACATATTTGGTAGTTTTGTGACAGGAACAAGTCTTACTCTCGCGGGTGGCGCAATGGGTGAGATTCTTGCAGGTGCAAGCGTTACATTCTCATGGCCCGTATTTTTGGGCGGAACTTTTGTCGGTGCTGCATATGCTGGTCATCAAGGAGTAGGAGATTTTTCAGATTGGCAAAAGGGTGTCTATTCTAAAGGCGAAATTAGGCAAATATTCGAATACAATTCTGCGCTAGCAAGATGTTACGGAGCCCGAGATGAATAGGTTACAATGGAAGAAAATAGAGTCAAAGGGCTTTAAAAAATATTTATTTATATATGGCACCAGAATGGGCGGCGCTGGTGCTATTTTTGCAGTTATTTTCAAAAGTGTCGGTATGGCTCTAATTCATGATAAAGAGATAAGAATCGAAATGTTCTTATCGGATTTATATAGTATTGGACCATGGGTTTTCATAACTGGTTACGCAAGTGCATATTTAACGTGGAAAGGCTATGTCAAAAAATACAAAGCCTAGTGTAGTCATCCAAATTAAAACTTGGTTCCGTCGGTCGGGTCTTTCATTGTGCGTCACTGTTGAATCAGTGCATATTTTTCGCTCATTACATTGACCCTTTCGGGTTTTCGAACTCTCTTGCTTTGATTTGATAAGGGTCGATTGTCATTTTAGTGGGAATAGAGCTCCGTCGGCATCTTTTAGAATAGGAAAATATGGCCGTTTTCTCGTTTGTGAGCTATAAATAGAGAGGTATTCTTTTACTTTCGAAGGAATCACGTTCTAGTATTGGGTGAGAACGAGTATCTCAAATAAAAAAATTAACACTAAAACGTCTAAATCTCCTGAACTAGAAGTTTTTCACAAAGTCCACGCCGCCGGCGATTACTATTTTTCGTTTAGAAAAATCGGTGAATCCATCGTGCACATTAGAAGTGAAGGAAATCTAAAGCATGCAGAGGTTGAGACCTACTACGGCCTTCTTGACGAATTTTGTTTAAGGGAGAATATTAAGCAACCCATCGTTGAAATTAGGGACCTATCTCGGGTGAAAGGAAGGCTTTCAGCGAAACAAATGACAGCTCAAAAACAGTACTTTCTGGAATTCCCAAACAAAACTGCCGGATGGATTTTATTCGCAGCGCCTCTTTGGATGAGAATGATCGCCAAAGCGGGTTTCTCTTCTTTTCCACACAAATTTCCCTATTTCTTCATTTCCAATTTTGAAAAGGCTGTTAGTGTTGCAACTGCGATTGTTAACAAGATCCCGATCGATGATTTAGCAAATACTCTTAGTATGGAAAACTTAGTGTTTGATGCACAATGGCAATACCAAAATAAATCCACGGGGGCTAGGTACGTATCAGGGGGAATACCCAACAAACTATTCTATTCAAGATTAACCGGTAGTTTAACTAAAGAAGAATTGTTCAAAATTAAAGCCAAAATGGCGATGTTTTTTGATAGCTGTATGAAAGAACAGCGGGATTATATTAGAATATCCGACTACAGTGGCGTTGTAAAAGCGCCGTTTGATGTTCGAAATACCTATGGTCAAATTATTAGAGACATTGATAGCAAGTTTAACTGTAATTGCACCGCCGTCTACATTTGTGGTGCTTCGCTTTATTACCGTACCACATTAATTATTTATGCCGCGGTTTATCGAAAAAATATTAAGTTTTTTAAAACGGTTGATGCGGCTCTAAAGCAAATTTCCTCTGTCAACGAAAATGATGACGAAAACCGTTCGTTACCGGTATCACAAAAAGACATTAACGAAATAAATCAAATCTGTGGTGAGTTAATTTGGGACGTCGATCGCAAGGAAAAACTAGAGGTCGTGCTATCAAAAAATAATCCTCTAAAAGATATTGTTGAAACTCTCATCGTCGTTAGTGAAGATATTAAAGAGCTTAGGGCAAGAGACAAAGAGCTAGCCAAAGAAGCGGAGCAAGCTAGGAAAATTGCAGAAAAAGCTAATAGAACGAAAAATGAATTCCTAGCAAATATGAGCCACGAAATTCGTACACCAATGAATGGTGTTATCGGTATGGCCGATCTCTTGGCAGACTCGTCTTTGACTCAGCATCAGCAAGAATACGTCAAGAGTTTACAATCTTCTGGTAAAAATTTGTTATCGATCATTAATAACATTTTGGATTATTCCAAAATAGAAGCAAACAAAATAGAGTTAGAAAATAGACCTTTTAACCTTGAAAAACTCATTGAAGATACCGTTCAGTTATTTTCCCCGTCAGCAAAACAGAAAAATATTAGACTCGATTTCCTTTTTCCTAACAATATTGCAGCTTATTTTTTGGGAGACTCGGATAAAATTCGCCAAATTGTATCAAACGTTTTGGCTAATGCGATTAAATTTACAGAGCAAGGAAAAGTGGTAATTAGTGTCGCGTTAATTACCCGTCAAGAGCTTTCATGCGAACTCGCAATAACTATTGAAGATAGCGGTATTGGAATGACTGCGGAGCAAAAGGAATATATATTTGAAAGTTTTCGACAGGCTGATACTTCGACAACAAGAAAGTACGGGGGAACAGGCTTGGGGCTCACTATTAGTTCTGAGCTGGCTGAACTGATGGGTGCTAGTCTAACCGCTACGAGCGAGATTGGTGTTGGCTCAGCCTTTACTTTGAATATAGTTTTGCCGACAACGAGTTCGTCCAAACAACAAAAAATAGGTACTGATAACAATGTATCTGAAATTCAGAACTTTAATGAATTAAAAATATTACTGGTCGAAGATAACCATGTCAATCAATTAGTTGCCGAAGGTATTCTAAGGAAGTTACAAGTTGCAACGGTTGTGGTAAATAACGGATTAGAAGCATTAGAACTAGTAAAAAAGCACTCTTTTGACCTGATTTTAATGGATTGTGCCATGCCGATAATGGACGGCTATAAGGCCACTAAAGCAATTAGAGAGCTTGATGTTAGCTGGGCAGAATTACCAATTATTGCCATGACCGCCAATGCGATGGTCGGTGATAGAGAAAAAAGTATCGCTGCTGGCATGAATGAGCATCTGACGAAACCAATTAACCTAATGAAAATTCAACAAATATTGCAACGTTTTTGCTAGTCGTATTTATTATTGCGATATTTCACTAAATTCAAATTCAATGTTGGCATTTTCAATTAATATGAAAAATAGCGAAAAACGTTCGTTTGCTAAATGACTAATTGCAATCTAGTCGACAGAATTCCTAACTGGTTATTGTTAATATTCACGCTACGCGCTTAGTGTGCATGGCATTTTTCTGATCTACAATAATCGAAAATTCGAGGTTATTGGCGAAATTAAATAACTGATAGCGTTACAAATATTGATATCTACCCTAGGCATGACTAATTGAGTGTTATGAATCAAAATACCCCAATACAATCGTTAGAAATTATCACTGAAGATATTACCCTTGAACTCAATTCGGCTGCTGAAAACCTAGAACTATACTCAGAAAACTGCCAAGACAATGCGAAATTAATCCTTTGCGTTCAACATTTACGCCGTTTAAGAAATGTTTTTACAATGTGCGAACTTCAAGGTGCAAGGCGATTTGTTTGCGATATTATTTCAGTCGTCAAAAAACTACCATCACAAAAAAAGAAGACTAAAACCAATCTCTTAGTTGCCCTTTCCTCGGGACTAGTCAGGTTGGGACAGTTTGTTGATTATGCCGCCACTAAGCCATTTGATTTGCCTCAGCTGTTACTGCCATCGATCAACGAGCTTCGTGGGGCGGTTAATGCAACTCTTTTACCAGAATCCTACTTTTTTAATTGCAACTGCAACCTTCAACGCTTCGATAAGTCGGTGCTAATGGATACCAGCGATAGAGCAATTTCAAAATCAAGGCATTTTCGGCAAATGTATCAAATTGGCCTAATCGAAGTCATTCGGCAGACGAATATCGAAGGCGGCCTAAAAATGATGCAACGAGCGCTGCAAAAACTCGACGATGAATGTATTCGTACTGATAGCCCTAACCTGTGGTGGATTGCCCAAGGATTGATCGACTGTTATATCGATAAACCAACGATGCTAAATCGTCCACGGATCAAAATATTTTCACGACTAGATCGGCAAATTAGGCGGATTGAAATGATGGCTGACAATCTGTTCGATTTAAAAAAGTCGGAAATCGGTGACTTGGCTAAAGAAATGCTTTATTTGGTGTGGTTAAGTGCCTCATCAAATTCTCGCCGTGGACTAATGCTCACTCACTTCCAACTCGATGAACCTTCTTTCGATGAAAAACGTCTCTCTTTGGAATTTGACGAACTACAAGGACCAAGTGAGCAAGACTTTACATCTTTGTCAGCGGCTTTGTTAATAGAAATTCAAACGATTCAATCGTCTTTACATTCACTTAAGGAAAACGATTTTGCGGTCGAACAAATCCATAACCTATTATCACAAATGATTGGCTTGAATAATTTAATAAAAATACTACGAGTCGATGAGCAAATAATAAGATTGACGGTAACAGTTGATATTCTAAAATCCTGTATTGCATCACAAACGCCGCTTAGTATGAAAGATTTTAATATAATCCTAAGTGTTCTAGAACGGATTAAACAGTCCATCAACGAAGGTGATTTTTCGAGAGAGTCGCGACGTCTAACATCTTCTAAAGTAAAACGTTCAAAAGAAAAAGAAATCATAAGAGTTGCTATATTATCGGATGTGAAAAAACTGATCGGTGATATTTCGATGTTCGTTTCCAAAAAAAGAAAAGTATTGATTCTAAAAGACGTTGATAAATTATTAAATCATATCTGCGCTGGAGCAAAAGAATTAGCGATTCTAAAAATAGCGAAAATTATTCAACGCAGCCAAAATTTTATACAGAAAAAACTGAAAAGGAATCCTCACTCGACCAACTTAGAAACGCTAGAGTTACTTGCTGACGCGATCGGTAGCGTTGAGTATTATTTAGAAACATTGGCTTTCACTCGCTCCCCGAGTAGCCAAATTTTAGATTTTGCCTGCAATAGCTTAGATGAGTTAGATAGAATTTCAGGTGAAAATTAGTTCATGATGTAGAATTTCTGATATCCATTCCTACGGAAACGATCTTACCTACCTTCAATAACGCAATATCCTTCGTCAAAACTCAGTATGACTCCGAATAAGAATGACATCGAACACGTTATGCCGTCGCAGGAGGTGTCTTGCCTGCTTTCAAAATCGTAATTTCTATCACTAGAAATTAGCACTAGCTATGTAAATTTACGTTTTTGACTTAGATTCTAATAACTTTTCGATTTCCGTTAGTCCGTAATACTTGGCAATATCAATAACTGTTGCACCTTGCGAGGTCTTTGCTTTTCTATTAGCCCCATTTCCTAATAATAACTTAACCATGTCGATATTTTTGTTAATGACAGAAATCATAAGAGGTGTTAACTGGTCTGCCGAAACAGTCACGTCTATTTTCGCTCCAACATCTAACAAGCGTTTGGTAGCATCTATTTGATTGCGTACAACGCTATACATTAGAGCTGTTTGACCATCTGAATTTTTGAGCTCTAAACCTCGTTTAGCTTTCAATTTTATTAGAATAGAATTAGCAAATTGATATTGAGCAACATTCGATACTAAGTCGATATAATCGGGGTTTTCCGTAATGGCCTTTATATAGTACTGATTGGCAAGAGCAGGTTTCGAGTCAATAAATTGATCCCATATTCGCAGCGCGCTAATTGAACGAATCTTTTGATAGATTTTTTTGCAACCTAAGTTAGTTTTCGTTGATATCGATTCTAAAACATCTTCAAATTGGTTCAAATAAAGTGCTTCAACTTCGTATTGTTTGGCCTTGAAGCATTTTTTCTTTGGAAATTTATCGGCGCTTTTTTCCATAAGTTTTCTGGCTTTTTTATACAACATTTTGTCGAGGTATAACGGGTACAGTGCGTTACTGGCAAAATGAATCGCTCTATCGTAGGAAAAGTGCTGTCTTTCGGTGTTTGCCGCTATTTCATATTTTTTGATAGCTAAATCAACTTTATCTTGGAAAGCATACATTTGCCCCCAATTCATATATAGCCAGGTATTTTGGGTGCCAATTTTTTCCGCTTTTTCAAATTCTTTTAGTGCTTCCTCATACCTGTTTTGCCATGTATAAACATACCCGAGTAATACACGAATATTCGCGTTTTCTGAATTCAGCTCTTTACCAGATAACAATACCTGTTCTGCCATAAAGACCCCTTTTCTAAAAGAACCATCTTTTTTTGTAGACTGAATTTTCATCAGATAGCGAGCCATCGCATGATAGGCATCGATGTAGTTCGGATCGATTTTTAAGATATCGTCAATTATTTTCTTGGCTTTATTGAGGTTCTTTCTTCCCGCTAAGTCCATTAGGTGTACGGCTTTGTCGAAGAGGTCATCAAGTAAGTATTTATCTTCTTTGAGCAAGTTGAGAGCAGGCCATTCTCGGAGATGCGCGATTGAACGCATCATAATAATATCTTCTTTAGGGGAATTTACGATCACCGTGATTTTGTCAGACGTAAATTTTTTGTATGACAAAATTGGCCGTAAGATATTTATCTTTAATGAGGATTTTCCTGGTAGCAATGGTTCAGCAATGTCATCTGAATAAAGATATTCATTGCCATCACTAAGCACTGCATAAATAAAACGTTTTTCGTCTGATTCTCGGAGGCAGTAATCGAGTCCAATAGTGACCGAGGCATTATCGCTAGAAATTACCTTTAGATTACTAATAAAATCATTATCGCATTCCTCGGCCAACAGATTATTGGCTAACAATAATAAGATAAAACTGATAGTTTTCATGCTTTTACCCTGTTTTAATTAATTTTTCCCTAGTGAGCGAACTTAACACATCGAAACTTCAAAGCAAATTTTATTGTTCTTTTCTTTTAAGCCTGCCTTATTATGAGTAGTAGGCGAATAGTAGATTCAGCAAAAAGTATAGTTATCTTGACTTTAAAAGGGGCTGAACTAAACTTTGTATATCCTTAAAGTAATGGAGTATTTCGATGAACGTTGATAATCTAATTAGACAACATAAGGAACTGCTTGATTTAGCAGGGAAATTATCTGAAACCAGCAAAAATACCGGTTCCACTGAAGGTGCAAAAAATGCCGTCTCGGCGATTGCCAAGCTTTCAGGAGTATTAGGCATTCACTTGGCTATGGAGGATAAGCACTTATATCCAAAAGCAATCGCTTCTGACGATCAAAGTCTGGTAGCCTTGGCAACTCGTTTCCAAACGGAAATGGGGGGGATTGGCGATGCATTCAAACAATATAAAACTCAATGGATGTCAGCAGATAAAATTACAGCAGCTTCTGGTGATTTTGTCACTTCAACAGCTCAGTTAATCGGTGTTTTAGCAGCGCGAATAGAAAGAGAAGAGAGCGAGTTTTATCCGAAAATTAGTTCATGACAGAATCACGAATTTGTTTACTGGTTGATTATAATTTCGTTCAAAAAATTAGAAACTTCGTTCCTATAAAAAGTCTATCAGATGTTCTTTCTGCATCATAATGTCCTTCGCCAAAATTCAGGGTGACACCAAACCTGTCATGCAGGCGTATGATGGATCTTACATTCCTTCAACCCCTTAATATCCTTCGCCAAAACTCAGGATGACGCCGAACATGTAAAGCGCCAATTTTCAAGAGAATAAATTGTAAGACGGGCCTCCGTTTTTACCTCTGAGATAAAATAGGTTAAGATTAAACCTGTTAAGATTAAAACCGTAAGAACGCCGCAGTCAAAAGTTGTATTTGGCTCAAACCGCCTCCGCTTCATATTCCTATTAGGATCGAACCATGAAAATAACAAAAATATTTGTAGTGATTTATCTGCTCCTTAGCGCTTTGTTATCAACCGATTTGGCCGCCGCAATGGAAGCTAATGAAAATAATAATCGCTCGATCGAAATTGACTCTTTCGTTGAAACCAAACATAAAACAACGATTAATGGCAAAAAAATCAGTTATTCGGCCAAAACAGGCACACAACCGGTCTGGGATGAGGAAGGCATAGCGATCGCAACCCTCCATTACACTTATTATCGGCGAACCGATATTAAAGTGAGCGATAGTCGTCCTTTAGTCATTTCGTTTAATGGGGGGCCTGGTTCGGCGTCCGTTTGGATGCATATTGCTTATACCGGACCCAAAGTGCTTAACATTGATGAAGAAGGATATCCTCTACAACCTTATGGCGTTAGAACCAACCCTTATTCAATTCTAGACGTTGCTGATATTGTTTATGTCAATCCTGTCAGAACGGGATATTCGAGGGTATTAAAAAACAAGGAAGGTAAATTGCCAGAAAAAGAAGAATTAGAAGAGCTTTTCTTTGGAGTAAATGCTGACATTAGTTATTTGGCAGAATGGCTAAATACTTTTGTGACTCGCCATCAGCGTTGGCCGTCGCCTAAATTTTTAATTGGCGAAAGTTATGGAACGATTCGAGTTTCTGGATTAGCGCTCAAATTACAGAATAGTCAGTGGATGTATCTTAATGGTGTCGTTTTAGTTTCGCCGACAGATATTGGAATAAAAAGAGATGGTCCTGTGCGGGCTGCTAATCGGCTACCGTATTTCGCCGCGGCAGCATGGTACCATAAAGCGCTACAAGCTGATTTACAAAATAAAGATTTGACAGAAGTGTTAGCAGAAGTTGAGCAATTTACGATAAACCAATATATTCCCGCGCTTGCGAAAGGGGGATTTATTACCGAGCAAGAAAAAATGGCCATCGCTAAACAAGTTGCTAAATTTTCTGGATTAAGCGGCAAATCAGTTTTACAAAACAACCTCGATATTTCGACCAATTATTTTTGGAAAGAGTTGTTAAGAGAAAGGGGACAAACTATTGGACGTTTAGACTCACGCTATATTGGTTATGATGAAAAAGAAAGTGGTGCGAAACCAGATTACAATGCAGAATTAACCTCATGGTTACATTCATTTACACCGGCGATTAACCACTATATGAGAAGCGAACTAAAATATAAAACTGATATTAAGTACAATATGTTTGGCGAGGTTTATCCTTGGGATAATACGAATAATAAGACCGGTGAAAATCTACGACTAGCAATGGCCGAAAATCCGTTCTTAAAAGTGATGATTCAATCGGGCTATTACGATGGTGCGACCAATTATTTTGATGCTAAATATACTTTATGGCAATTGGACCCCAGTGGAAAAATGAAAGACCGGTTAAGTTTTAAAGGTTATCGAAGTGGTCATATGATGTATTTAAGGCGGGACGATTTAAAGCAGTCGAATAACGATTTAAGAAATTTTATCTTGTCGTCTTTACCAGGTAAAAAACAGCCGGCTAAATACCATGCCGGCGGGAATAATCAGGTCCACTAATATTCTGAGTTAAAGGTGATATCTAAAAGCAATCAACCGTCGTAAGGCTCTTCTTTCCAAATAAGGATTTCCCAGTCTTTTGGATTTCGTTTTTTTGCTTTGACGCCTACAAAGTATCGAGTATTGGGCTTAAAGTCGTAATCCAAAATTAGTGGCTTTTGGCTGCGAGTATTACGCGAAATACCTTGTAATTTATCTTGTCTAACCAGCGGTTTGAATCTAATTTGATGACGCCCAGCTGGAATTCGATAACCGTATTCTGGTACGTTGATTTCCTGTTCATCGATACGGTAAATTCTTACTGGATGAATAAATTGGTATAGTCTCTCGTTATTGGTGACGATTTCAACATTTCTTACCGGTGGTTTATCCTCGGCAATCGCAAACGAACTCAAACTAATTAAAATAAAATAATAAAGTACTTTTTGAAGTTTCATAATCTTCTCCTATCTACATGAAAGGATGCATGTTGGTTGCACCCAAAATTTTATCGCTTAATTCCGTTTAATCGACAATCTATAAACTATTTCCAATCCCATAATCGTTGATACTCAGCGGTCTTTTTTACTTTCGAAATCGCCAAGTTAAATCGTTGTACTATTTGTGGTGTAACCGATTTCTTACTGAACATTAAGGAGACCGATTCATCCTGTACTATCATTTGGTGACGCTTAAATCGTTTTTCAAACCCTAGCAATCGAACAGTATAAGCATGCACCATTGGGTCGTCAAATAAGCCGTCGACTTGGTGTTTAGACAACCCTTGATAGCTTTGATGGGTATGCTCGAAAGCGACGAAGTTTTCGCTAAACTGAGGGCTTTTAATAAGAGAGTCAATCACCGCACCATAATAATTGTCCTTGGTAATGGCGGTTCGAAATCCGTTTTCCATTAATTTTTCTAGTGGCGCTTGTGGAAATTGTGGCGCGGGTGGATTATTAACGTAAAGTGCTAAGATTTCTCTGCGGTAAGCTGCCGAAAAATAAGCGAATTCTTGTCGAGCAGGGGTACTGGTTGCGTCGCCCATTAAATCGATGCTGCCGTTTTTAATGCCATTTTGAATAGCCTGCCATGTTCCTTGTAAAAAAGTTAATTGACAGTCTGCTTGTTGGGCGATAGATCTATATAATTTCGCTTGTAAGCCAACCAATTTACCTGCCTTGTCTAACGATTGATAAGGAGGCCAAGAAACCCATCCCATAGTGAGTTGGCAGGAAGACGCTTTTTCATTGGGTTTATTTTTGGAATCGTTTGGAGAGGCGTGAATGAAGTGCGATGAAAATAACAAGCAAACGAGTAACGGATAAAAACGTTTTTTGCCAATCTGAATGGTTCGTAAGAAATCGAGCATTAGTGGCCGCCAAAAACCTGTCGATGAACCTTTAGTTTAGCCCAAATGAGCGCGAAAAGGGAGCTTTTTCGCCACTTTCGATGGACCGGAATGAATTATGACGTTGCTCAAACGTTCTCAAATATCCTGCAAAGATCTGGCAGTCTATTTATGGTGTACTTACTTTGAACTAGCAAATTCGTGGTTATTTGGATAAAAAATTTGATAAATTGGCATGTTTTGACAAACATTGACAATATTCGGCGTAATCAGCAAGGCAATAATAGGTGAATATTATGGCTACAATGAACATTTCTCTTCCAGATCTTATGCGTGATTGGGTCGAACAGCAAATCCAAGGTGGTCGCTATTCTAATAATATTGACTAGGTACGAGATCTTATCAGACGAGATCAAGAGTTTCGCGGTAAGATCTTTTTAGGAGAAAATATTGATGATTTTGGCGGATTGAGCATTGCTTTAAAGGGTTACGATATGTCTCGAAATGGCGCAAAAGCACCGGAAATAGACTGTTAAACAGGTACTCAATTGGGGTTTCTGGGTTACGCACAAGCGACTAGTCATTTTTATTTCCGGTATGGGTTAGCTGTGGCGATTTTACAAAGTTTTCCGTTTCCTTTGCTGGCATGGGCCGAGAAAGAAAATAACCTTGGCCAAAATCACATTGCATGTCGGCTAATAGCTGCATTTGTTTTTTCGTTTCGATGCCTTCCGCCACTAATTCTATATCGAGCGTTTTAGCCAGTGAGACAATAATGCTGATAATCGGATGCTCGGTATTTTTTTCGTTAATATGAGAAACAAACGAACGATCAATTTTAATTACATCAAATGGCAGTTGATTAATATAACTCAATGATGAATAACCTGTTCCGAAATCATCTAACGAAATCTTCAAACCCAATAACTTAATTTGATGAAATAAATTTCTGGCTTTCGCAATGTTTTTCATTAGGATATGCTCGGTGAGTTCGAGCACCAAGGAAGATTTGGGGAGCTTAAATTGTTTGATCACCGCCGCTATTTCGGTAATCAGTTTAGAATCAACAAATCGTTGTGATGAAATATTGATACTGACGTAAAAATGACTATCCGATATCTCCTTCCATCGAACTAATTGTTTCGCGACACTAGTTAATAACTGACTGTCGATCTCGCTCATCAGATCATGCTGCTCGGCGATACGGATAAACTCGTCCGGGCCGACTATACCACGCTGTGGATGCTGCCAACGTAACAAAGCTTCAAAACCAACAACACGATTCTTCTTTAAGTCTACAATCGGCTGATAATAAAAAAATAGTTGTCGTTCTTTTATCGCTATTTTTAGTTCTTGCAAAATAATTCGATCGGAAAGCACCGACTGATGAATAGATTCTTCATAAAGTTGCACGTTATTCTTACCGCGCCTTTTTGCGTGGTACATAGCGTGATCGGCATTTTTCAAAAGATCTTCAAAATGTTCAACCTTGTCATCTTTGAGGCTTATGCCAATACTGATGGAACTTAAGATGTCATCCTTACCACTTCTAACGGGCTCCTTCATCGATTCCAATATTCGTTGAGATACGGCCAAAATCATCGGTTCATTTTCTAAGTCTTCCAATAAAATGGCATACTCATCACCACCAATTCTTGCTAGAGTGTCAGAGGCGCGCAATTGAGATTGCATTCTCTCGGCAGCGACTCGCAGAATATCATCGCCAGCTTGATGGCCAAAATTATCATTGATCGATTTAAAGTCATCAAAGTCGATAAATAATACTGCCAAATCAGACTTTGCTGAACGGCTAGAACGATTAAATGCGTGTTCCAAACGGTCCAAGAATAAAGTGCGATTTGCCAGTCCAGTGACGGAGTCGTGTAGCGCCTGATGCTGCAACTTTTGATCTTTTAGTTTTTGGTCGATTGCAGTACTAATATGTTGTCCCAAAAAGGTTAAAAACTCTTTGTCGGTATGGTCGAAAATAATTTCTTGTTCGTAGCTTTGCAGGGCGACAGCGCCTTGTAAATGTCGACTAATTTGAAAGGGAACTGCTAGCCAACTGTAAACTTGAGGGCCGCTCTCATTCATTCTGCCATTCTTCTTTCGAGCAGTTAATTCTTCCAAATGCGCCATTCTTGGTTTTTGTGCCGTGATCACTTCCGCAATTAATGTTTCTGACATTTTTTGGTTGTTAATATCAGTATTAAATTCACCTCCTTTTTGTTCGTCGTGCAAGTAGGGACAAGAATAGCTATTTTTTTTGGTATCAAATAACACCACAAAAAAACTGTGAGTGTGCACCTGTTTAGCGATGATCTGATGTAGGCCTAAATAAAAATCTTCTATCATTATGGAATTGTAGGTGAGTTCCGATATTAGAAGAAAAGTATCCGACAACATCTTTGCTTTTTGTAGTGAAAGATAACTATTTTCTAATTTACTAATGGTTGCATTAAATGTGACTTTTGATGCAAGTACACAGCCGAGTATTTCCAGGTATTGGCGGTGGAGTTCAGTAAAAAAATTGGCTTCAGAATGTTCGGAATCAATCACACCAAGCAATTGGTTTTGAAAATGAATGGGCACAGCAAGTTCAGAGAGGCGTGATTGGTCATCGACAATGTAGTTAGGTTCTAAGCGAGTGTCTTTAATTAAAATGCTTTCGCACGATTCGCCTGCTCGGCCAACAATGCCCTGACCTAACTCTAACTTAATGGCGTTTGCAATTTGTTTTTTCTTCGGGTTCTTCGGACCGTAGGCTGCAACTTGCACTAAATGTTTGGTCTCTTTATCTAGTAAATAAACCACGCAATCTTCGAAGCCCAACGATTTGATAGTATGTTGAGCAAGGTGCCAGACAGCCGCCTCGATAGAGTCGATACCATTAACATGTCCGACAAAGTCCAACAACGCGTCAAGCGCTCTTCGACTGCGACCTCTAGTTTTCGATTTATCGACTGACATTATTGTGCGCAAATATTTCTTGTTGCCCTCTAAAAAGGAAAAATATTTTCATCCAACCACTAGCCATTTTTCTAAACCATCGCGTATTGATTGAATATTTATTGGTTTGGTAATGTAATCATCCATACCTGATCGCTTGGATTTTATTTCAAACTCCTTTTGTGCATGAGCGGTAACCGCTACAATTGGAACTCGTTTTCGTTCTTGTTCACTTTCCCAGCCTCTGATTGCATGAGTTGCTTCATAACCATCTAATTTTGGCATTTCACAATCCATCAAAATAATATCAAAGTCATCAGGTGCGATTTTGTAGGTGTCGACCGCTTGTTTACCATCATTGGCTAGCGTCACATGGCAAGACAGTTTTTCGAGCATTTTGGATATCACCACTTGATTAATCTTGTTGTCTTCGGCTACTAGAACACGCGCACCGAGCAAGTTTATTTTATCTGACTTGAGTGAGAGAGTATCTTCAGATGTTGAATTTTCTATGCCAATGTCCAGGTTTTGTAAACTCATCAATACTAGAATCGGCATGGATGGCCGGTGGATAACGGAACGCTGATACTTATTACCTAGTTGTTGGATAATATGGTCATTTTTCATGGCTGTAAGGACTAGCGTTTTACAGCTATTGAGATAGCTATCTTCGTCGATCATTTTTATCTTGCTAAGAGACAGCTTATTTTCATGGGTTAGATCAAAAATGGCGAACTGATAGGCTTTTCCTAGTGCCGCTTTGTGGCGCATGCCAGAGAGAAAGTCATCTTCTGATGGATGTATATCGAGCATTAAACCGAAATTCTTAGAGAGTGCGGCTAATGCTTTACGATATTCTGGACTATCGCAAACTAGCAAGATTGCTTTGCCGGATAGCTGAGAGAAACGCGAAGTTTCAATAGCTTTCTTTGCCACTTTTATCGGTACAGTAAACCAAAAAGTGGAACCTGTACCTAAATCACTAGTGACACCAATTTCGCCGCCCATAGCGGCAACAATATTCTTGCAAATACTTAATCCAAGGCCGGTACCGCCGAATCGTCGAGTCATTGAATTATCGACCTGAGAAAAGGACTCAAACAAATAGTCTATTTCTTCATTGGCAATTCCGATGCCGGTGTCAATAATCTCGAAATAGAAGAGTTGCTGATCTTCCAAAGTTTCTTCTGATGCAATGGTTCGAATGTTCAATTGAACTTGACCAGTGTCGGTAAATTTAAAGGCGTTGCCTAAAAGGTTGGTGAGTAGCTGTCTTAGTCTGTTGGCGTCCGATATGACATGAGTGCTTGTGCCCGGTTCAATGCTTGCCACCAATTCGATCTGTTTTTGCTCCGAAATTAGCGAAAATATTGCTGTTGATTCTTGCACCAACGATTCAAGATCAAATTCCACGTGTTCAACATCGAGTTTATTGGAGGTTATTTTTGAGTAATCTAGAATATCGTTAATAATGGTCAATAAGCTTTTGCCGGAACTTTCAATGATATTAATATATTCCATTTGATGGCTATTTAACGGGGTCTGCTTGAGCAATTCCGCAATACCGATTACGCCATTCATAGGTGTACGAATTTCGTGACTCATTACCGCAAGGAATTCGCTTTTTGCCTTGTTTTCGGCTTCTGCTTGCAGAATTTTTTCTCTAGAAACTAATTCTTCCTCCTTCATATCTATCTTTAGCTGCATATTTTTCTGCTGTTCTTCTTTGGCTTTTTCTTGTGCCAATAATTTATCATTTCTATCAATATTGATTTTATCCGCCAACGCCATCGACATAAAGACAATCGCTAGAATATTACCGAATTGAACAGAGTATTCGGTCAAATTGTTTCTGGGTATGAGTCCAAATTTATTTAAAGTTAGTAACATGCTAAACGCAATAAAAATTATCCAAGTCCAGAGAAAAAAGCGAGCGAATAAAAAACCTTTTCTTAACATGCTCAGACTGATCCAAATTCCCGTGATAGCCATTGGTTGACTGAGTGATGCGGTGATGGTGATGATGGTTTTATAGGGCAATATAAAGCTTAGTATTGAGGTAAAACTACAAAATATAATAAAACCTTTTAGTAGCCGAAACTGAAACAAACTGTTTTTTCTTAAATTGAAGAAAAATATCATAAATGCTGACGAGGTTCCGGCAAATGCTGAAAGCGATACCGGAATGATCCAAGAATTAAAACTGGCATGTTCGGGCCAAAAATATTGAAAGCCAAATCCCTGAAGCGCCAGTTGAAAAATGGCGAAACTAAAGACTGTTGAAGAATAATAGAGAAAAACTGTTTCCCTGACAGCAAAATATAAGAAGACGTTGTATAGGGCCATCACCAATAGAATCCCGAAATAAATACTCTCCAAAATTAATATATTTTGTTCTGTTAAGTAAAAGTTCTTGCCTGAACGAAGAAAAATGGGTAGTTGGAAAGTGCCCTCTGTTTTCACTCGAATATATATCGTTTGCTTGCTGTAAGATGGCGAATTAATAGGAATGACAATATTTCTATTGGGATAGGGTCTATTCTCAAACGAGACTAAATCGCCAAGTTGGTAATTCGCTACTTGTCCATTTTCTGATTCCACGTAGATATCAATATAATCCAAAGTCGGTGATTCGACACTCAATAAGCTGGTCAAAGAATTGGACGTTTGATTAGTTGTTTTTAGACGAAACCAGATGATATCGTCGGTAAACCCCCGACTGATCATAGTATCTTTTTCTGCCAACCAGGAATTCTCAGATAGAGACTTTACTTTCGTTATATCTGCCATACCTCCTAAATCTATCCAATAATCAGTCTGCTTACCGAGCGGTCCTTGAATAAGATCTTCAGTGAGACTTATTTGCCGACTATCTGCGAGCAACAGATTAAAAGGAAACAGACAGGCAATAAGCAGTAGCGAGACTACTTTCTGAAAAATGGTTTGAGGCGATATTGGATTTTTTGTAATAAGGGACATCCGTACCACACAATATAAAATATTGTTATTGTTCGTTTTTTGTTATTAAAACGCTACAACTTTAAATATAGACCCAAAAAGTCGAAAACACCGAATGTTTTTGAGTGCCAAAGGCCGTGATAGCGGCTTTTCAACGACAAAGCTAGTCATGCTTAAACTGAGTGAGGTAAAATACACCCATGTTGGTAGACGATTATCCCTAAGCTATTGAAAATTAATATAAAAAGAAAAGACAATCAGCAGCTCTTATCGGCGTTACCAGAGCATCGTCAGGATTCGATGTTGTTGGATTGGTTTGAAGCCGATTTTTGGCGCGGTCAAAACAAAATTGTTGGGCAATCAAAAGGGCGCCACATTACCTGGTTTATTCAGCCGCCTGCAGCCTTTGACGAAAGCGAGTGGGTACTAAGACACTACTACCGCGGCGGAATGATCGCAAAATTGATTTACGACCAATTTTTATATACTGGGATACGCCGTACTCGAAGTTTTAGAGAAATAACGCTGTTGAACGCAATGCGCGAGTTAGCGCTGCCGGTTCCTAAACCGATAGGTGCGCGGGTGCTAAAAAGTGGATTGTTTTATCGTGCCGATTTATTAATGGAAAAAATCGATGCTCGGGATCTGGTGGCGCATTTAACGAGATCGCCTCTTTCAGCGCAAGTTTGGCAGCAAATTGGCCGGGTTATTGGCCGGTTTCACCAACAGGGCATTTATCATTCAGATTTAAACGCCCGCAATATTCTTATCGATCCAGAGCATAAAATTTGGTTGATCGATTTTGACCGTTGTGAAATGAGAGTACCAAAATCGAAATGGCAACAGCAAAATCTTCAGCGTTTGCAGCGTTCGTTAATAAAGGAGAAAAGTTTGTCCAATAGTTTGCATTTCGAGCAATCCGATTGGGATAGTTTGCTTTTGGGGTATCGAAAAGGCGATTAGCTGTGAAGTAGTTTTTCGATGTTAACGAGTGTTTTATCAACCGCGCCGCGATTGTTTTCAAAAATTTGTTTGGCGTAAAGCGATTTTTGCTCCAAGAAATTATTATCGCTCAAAAATTTTGCAAGTGTTACGGTTAGCTCCGATGCGCTTTCTACTCTTTCAAGAGCGCCTGTATCTTGCATTATTTGGGTAATATCAGAAAAATTATAATCGCTTGGTCCCATAATCACCGGTAAACCACAAGCCGCTAGTTCTATCGGATTTTGCCCGCCTCGAATGATTAAGCTGCCCCCAACAAAAGCGACATCGGCTGCGCCGCACATTAAAAGCATCTCGCCCATAGTATCGCCAATTAGTACGCTATCGTTCAATGTTGGGGACTTATTCTCACTGCGACTAACAAAGGGTATCGCACGTTTTTTACAAATCACTTTTAGCTCATCGAAACGTTCTGGGTGGCGTGGTACTGCAATCAACAACGCATCTGGCACAGCATTAAGCAACTGCAAATGAGCGTCCAATATGGCTGAAAATTCTCCCGGATGAATACTGGCTGCTATCCAACTTTTGCGGTGATTAGTCCATTGCTGTTTGAGTTGATTTTGCTGTTGTCGTAATTTTTGAGATAGCTCGATATCAAATTTTATACTGCCGGTGAGTACGATTTTTTCGGCTGATGTGCCTAAGCGCTGAAAATTCTCGCTGTCGGATTGATATTGTGCGCAAATACAGGATATCGAAGAAAATATTGTGTTCGAAAGTTGAGGATGTCGATTGTATTTATTAAACGATGAATCCGATAAGCGCGCATTTGCTAACAAAACTGGTACTTGACGTTGGTTTAATCGATACAGCAAATTTGGCCATAACTCAGTTTCCATTAAAATGCTTATGGACGGCTTAACTTGTGTAATAAAGCGTTTGCACGAGCCACTCCAGTCAATTGGAAGATAACAATGGGTAGTATCTCCGTGATCGAGCGTATTGATAAGTTTAAGGACTTCGTTCTTTCCCGTTGGGCTGGTGGTGGTGATCAATAACGGATGATTCGGGTAGTTTTCAGCGATTTTTTTTATCAGTGGGATAGCCGCGCGGGTTTCTCCTACCGAAGCGCAATGAATATGAATGGTGTTTTGATTGTGTCGAAAACGTACGAAACCGAAACGCTGGCGAAAATTAGCCAAATAGCCCGGACTTTTTAGCGCTCGAAAGCAAAAATAGAGCAAAATGATTGGCGAAAGCAAATAAAGAATGAAACTGTAAGTGGTTCTACTCAAATTAATGGCTTCTTTATAACTCTGTTGGCGCTAATATACCGATTTTACTGAGAAAAAACACTCAAACATTGAATAATCTTTATCGCTAAGCGGCTGTCGGTAAACTAAACCTGTGGTAAAATTGCCAACTGAATTTAAACCAATCCTTGTCCGTCATTCGTTTGGCTGGATTAGTCAAACAAACAATCAGTGAGTAAGTTTTGCCAGACAGCCCAGAAGCATTGCCAAACGGCCAACTCAACCGTCCCGTCATTATTGTCGCCGCGCCCCGTTCGGGCAGTACCTTTTTATTTGAAATGTTATCTAAATCGGTTGGCTTTTACACCATTGGCGGAGAAAGCCACGGCGTCATTGAGGGGCTGGCTAAATTTAACTTGACCTCAGGTTTTTTGGATTCTAATAAAATAACCGCCGATGATTTGGACGATGATACGGCTAAAGAGCTGCGTAGTCGTTTCTACGCCCAACTAAGAGACAGTGAAAATCAGCCACTAACTTCTAATAAGAAGCCACCTTCTTCGATTAGGTTCTTAGAAAAAACGCCTAAAAACTCATTGCGAATTGGCATGCTCAACAAATTGTATCCCGATGCTTTATTCATTTATCTCTATCGAGCACCGATTGAAAACATTAGTAGTATTATTGACGCATGGCAATCTGGACGTTTTGTTACTTACCCAAGACTGCCTGGAAGGGCGAAACCTTGGTCCTTGTTGTTACCAAAAAAATGGCAAAATTATCATCATGCACCAGTGGAGAAGTTAGCCCAATTTCAATGGATGTCGGCTAACCAATCAATTGTAAATTCTCTCAGCGAATTACCCTCGCAGAGGTGGACGGCCATAAGCTATTCGCAACTAATGGAAAACACCGCCAATACTTTGGATAATCTGTGTGAATTTTGTGGTATTACTACCGAAGGCATTAATGCAGAATCGGGAAAACAGCAGTTATCCATACATACATTAACGCCACCTAAGAAAAATAAATGGCATAAAAACGCGACTAAATTGGCTGCCGTACTACCCGATTTATCGGAGTTATTGGCCGAGCTGAAAACGCTGTTTCCGAAATTTAACGCGGCGGATTTTGAAAATGAAATTGATCCGACCTTATTGGCCGAACAGGGCAATCGATCAGCTGAAGTGGCCGGACAGGGCAAACGTTCAGCTGAAGTGGAATCGCTAGGGTCTGGGCGTGCAGAATTGAATCAGGTAAAAACAGCAACGGCCATAGGTCGCAACGATCCGTGTCATTGCCAATCCGGAAAACGTTTTAAACACTGCCACGGCAGTCTAAATTAAGTGATAAGAAAATGAGACTAGCATCAGAATTTATTAAATTACCATTGAGTTTCGATATTGCTCGGTTACAGCACGAGCTTGCTCAATTTCAACCCTCAGAATGGATACCTCACCCAAATCATATTGAAGGCAATAATTCGATCCCGCTTATTTCTGCAGGTGGCGGGGTTAATGACACTATGTCGGGCGAAATGAATTTGACTCAGGCATTATTGAAGTCGCCTTATCTTCAACAAGTGATAGATTCTTTTGGTGAAGTCTTTGGCCGTTCTCGGCTTATGAGTTTAGATGCTTCTTGCGAAGTGCCGGAACATTGCGACATGCATTATCATTGGTTTGACCGGGTACGAATCCATATTCCAATTATCACCAATCCAAAAGTGATCTTTCATTGCGGCGGCGAGTCGGTTCATATGGCTGCCGGAGAAGCATGGCTTTTTGATTCTTGGAAAATGCATCGGGTGACAAATGACTCCAGTGAAACTCGGGTGCATTTAGTTCTCGATACTTGTGGTTCGGCTAAGTTTTGGCAAATGGTTGCCCAGTCAGAATATTTTCCAAGTGGTAAAGCAGCTACATTATCCACTCGAACAATACCTTATTTGGAAAATAAGGAAGTTAAAATATTAACCGAAAAATATAATACTTCAGCGGTAATGTCTCCGGGTGAAGTCAACTATTTAGTGCAAGACTTAATTGATGATGCCAAATCATGGTCCGCTAACGACTCAATATTACTTCAGGAATTTGTTTCTAGGGCGGACAATTTTAGAAAAGATTGGCGTAAAGTTTGGTCTTTATATGGATCGTCGGGAGAAGGATTAGAACATTTTCAGCAATTAATACACACCGCAGCAATTGCTGACGAGCAAGTGAGGTTGGGCTCGATTGATATTTCCGCGCAGATGGTTTTTTACGCCAGAGTGTTAGTGGCGGCAATAGATCAAAATATCGACAAGTCGAGAATCCCACCACCAGTTGGTGCCCCCGGACAACCGTTAGTAGAAGACAAGCAACAAAACCAAGCGACAACGTCTAGTGTGTCGGCGTCGGCTGGATTTGTTAAGGCTCCAGAGCAAAGTTTAAGCCGAAACTCTCCTTGTCCTTGTGGTTCGAATAAAAAATACAAACATTGCTGTGGCTAAAATATTTAATTGCGATTGCTTTATTTCGCTAATGTTATTTCGGCAGTGCGATTTTTGCTTCTTTGTTGCGCTTAAAAACCACTAATTTTCCGCCGATGGTTTGCACTTTTGATGATTGACTTTTGTTAAGTATTTTCTCGATAATTTGCTCGCGTTGCTCTTTGTCATCGGCACGTATATTAATTTTAATCAGTTCGTGCGCGTTTAGGGCAATTTTAATTTCTTCCAAAACCGTTGCTGTTAGACCTTTGTCGCCTATCATAACAACTGGCTTTAACTCATGTGCAAGGCCTTTAAGATGGCGAATTTGGGTGTTCGATAATTTGCTCATTACATTTTTCGTATTGGTTTGTTTAATTTTTGCGATCTTACCACTGTTTGGCGGGTTCGGAATCATAATTAGCGGTTTAAGTTGCATAAATTAAACAATATAATCAACCTCGCGCAGATAAAGAAGCCGATTAAGGGTTAAAACTATGGCAAAAAGTAAAAGTAGTAAAGGTTGGCTGAAAGAACATTTTGACGACCAATACGTGAGAATGTCTCAAGAAGATGGCGTTAGATGTCGAGCGGTTTACAAATTGCAAGAAATCGATGAGAAAGATAAATTACTGAAAGCCGGTATTAATGTGGTTGATCTTGGTGCCGCTCCGGGTGGTTGGTCGGAATATGCCGCCAAAAAAATCGGTGACAGGGGCACATTGATTGCGACGGATATTTTGGCGATGGATCATTTACCCGGAGTTACTTTTGTTCAAGGGGATTTTCGAGAAGAATCGGTTTTAAACGCCATTTTAGCGCAAATGGAAAATAATGCGGTGGACCTTGTAATATCCGATATGGCCCCCAATATAAGCGGAGTGGATTCTATTGACCAGCCGGCCTCTATGTATTTAGTGGAGCTTGCACTCGATTTTGCCCAACAAACCCTCGCCAAGGAAGGGCAATTTTTGGTTAAAATATTCCAAGGCGCAGGTTTCGACGAATACCTTAAATCGGTTAAACAAAGCTTTAAACAGGTGAAAATACGTAAACCAAAAGCGTCCAGAGCGCGCTCCAGAGAGGTTTATATATTAGCACTAGGATTTAAAGGATAACCGCTGATGAAACGAAAGCACTCGGTTTGCATCCAATAAACTGGCGATGGTCGCCATTTTTACTAGATAAAACTAAACTTTCATTGAAATATAGCGATACACTTAATAACTAGCTTTAAAATAGTGAATACTGATATACCTGCGTTATCAGATTAAGCTATCAACCAATCGACTCATTATTGAGTGATTGGAATTCAGGAAAAACAGGAAAACGAGGATAATCCTTTGAACGATACAACAAAACATCTCTTTCTTTGGTTGGTGATTGGCCTAGTGCTAGTCATGACCTTTAACAAATTTGAAAGCGCGGCGCAAAAATCCAGCGAGATTACTTTTTCCCAGTTGATGGAAGATATTGAGCGCGGAAAAGTCAGAAGCATTACCGTAGCCGAGTATTTGGCGAAGGCTGAAATGACTAATAACGATAAGGTCACGGTTCAAATCCCCGCAGGTTCTCATGAAGCTCTCAGTGAAAAAGCGCTTGAAAAAGGTATTGAATATTCCGGCGAAGAAGTTGAAGGCCCTGGATTCCTCTATACGCTGTTATTTAACTTTGGCCCTATTTTGTTGCTTATTGCTGTTTGGATATTCTTTATGCGCCAAATGCAAGGTGGTGGAAAAGGTGGCGCGATGAGTTTTGGAAAAAGCAAAGCACGCCTATTAAGCGAAGACCAAATTAAGACCACGTTTGCAGACGTAGCCGGCTGTGAAGAAGCTAAAGAAGAAGTGGCTGAATTGGTCGATTTTTTAAAAGAACCCAGTAAGTTTCAAAAACTTGGCGGTAAAATTCCTCGCGGTATCTTAATGGTAGGCCCTCCAGGAACCGGTAAAACATTACTTGCAAAAGCCATTTCCGGCGAAGCAAAAGTACCATTTTTTACCATTTCGGGTTCTGATTTTGTCGAGATGTTCGTCGGTGTCGGCGCATCGCGAGTACGAGATATGTTCGCTGAAGCAAAGAAGCAAGCGCCCTGTATTATATTTATTGATGAAATTGACGCGGTCGGTCGTCATCGTGGTGCCGGATTAGGCGGTGGTCACGATGAAAGAGAGCAGACATTAAATCAGTTGTTGGTTGAAATGGACGGTTTTGATGGTGACGAAGGTGTCATCATTATTGCCGCAACTAACCGACCCGACGTACTGGATCCCGCATTGTTAAGACCCGGTCGATTTGACCGACAAGTGACTGTTGGTTTGCCTGACATTAAAGGTCGTGAGCAAATTCTTAAAGTTCATATGCGTAAAGTGCCGCTCGGCGACGATGTTAAAGCTGGCGTGATTGCTCGTGGTACACCGGGTTTTTCAGGTGCTGATCTGGCAAACTTAGTCAATGAAGCAGCGCTATTCGCAGCCAAGGCGAGCGCACGAACGGTTTCTCAAGAGTTTTTTGAAAAAGCTAAAGATAAAATACTAATGGGCACCGAACGTCGTTCGATGGTGATGGATGAGGAAGAGAAACTGAATACTGCATGGCACGAAGCTGGTCACGCAGTCGTTGGCCGACTAACGCCGAGTTCCGATCCGGTCTATAAAGTGACTATTATTCCAAGAGGTCGAGCATTGGGTGTCACCATGCAATTACCAGAGAAAGATCGTTACAGTCATACTAAAGAGTTTTTAGAAAGCAAATTATCTTTGTTATATGGTGGCCGAATTGCTGAAGAAATGCTTAATGGTGCCGATGGCGTGACCACTGGCGCTTCAAACGACATAAAACATGCGACTTCGATTGCGCGAAATATGATTACCCAATGGGGTTTCTCAGAAAAATTGGGACCATTGATGTACGCGGAAGATGAAGAAGAAGTTTTTCTAGGTCGTTCAGTAACTCAAACGAAACATGTGTCTGACGATACCGCCAAAATTATTGACGATGAAGTGAAAACGCTCATTTCTAAGAATTATGAAAGGGCTGAACGTTTGTTGCATGATAACCGGGACAAGTTGGAAGCAATGGCCGAAGCTTTAATGAAATACGAGACCATTGATTCAAGCCAAATTGATGAAATCATGGACGGTAAACCGCCAAGTCCGCCTAAGGGATGGGATGATAGCGATGAGCCAAGTCCGCCAAAGGCTAGCCAATCGAAACCTGATTCGTCATCAGATGGTAAAATTGGCGGCCCGGCTGCACAGGCGTAATTAGTTCGTAAATAGCAAACGGTCATCCATAAAGGTTGGCCGTTTTTTTATTGCAATGATCCAATAACTGTCCTAAATATGAATCTAGAAGAAGTCAGACGTGAGTACCTAAAAAACGGTTTGAGTCGAAGTGAACTCTCTGTCGATCCGCTAAAACAATTAGAAAGCTGGTTAACCCAAGCCAGCGAAGTTGCGCTTGTCGACGCCACAGCGATGACACTATCGACAGTCGACAAAAGTGGTCAACCAAGCCAGCGAGTTGTTTTGCTAAAGAGGTTTGATCAGCGAGGATTGGTTTTTTATACCAATCTCAAAAGTCGAAAGGCTTTAGATATTGAAAATAACAATAAAGTTAGCGCTCACTTTGGGTGGCTGCCAATGGAACGGCAAGTTAAAATTCAGGGAACGGCACAACGAATGTCGGCTGCGGAAAACCTCGCCTATTTTTCTTCACGACCACAAGCTAGCCAGTTAGCCGCATGGGCGTCTCAACAAAGCCAGCCAATATCCTCAAGGAAATTTCTAAATCAAGCCTTCGCCCAAATGAAAGCCAAGTTTGCGGATGGCAAGATCCCCCTTCCGGATTTTTGGGGTGGTTATGTTATTAAACCGACGCGCTGGGAATTTTGGCAGGGTGGCGGGGCTCGCTTGCATGACAGTTTTGCCTATACTTTGAGTGAAGAAAACTGGAAAATCGAAAGATTAGCGCCATGATGATGGTTAAATTATCAAATTAATCGTCTAATTTTTTGCCCCTTTGCCTTCACGCGAATTTTTTAATCCTGCGTAAACGTATCTAAGTATTTGTTTTTCATCAAGTATTACCCTATCAAATAAAACCAATATTGACTCTTAAATTGAGAAGTAAATATTACTTTTCCACTGGACTAATTGGCTTTCACAATTTAAGATCCCAGCATATTTCAAAGATAGGACAACAAACCAATGAACCCAATTCTCGACCTTATCGCAGAATCACCAATGAAGCCAATGCAGACACATATGCAGAAGGTAGAGGATTGTGTCGACGTTTTGCCGAGCTTTTTGGATGCCGTTTTCTCGCACCAATGGGATGAAATGCTTAGGTTACAAAAAAAGACTCGATTGTTAGAAAATGAGGCAGATGAACTTAAGAAAGCGTTGAGACTCAATTTGCCAAAAGGACTATTTATGCCTGTATCTCGGATCGATTTGCTTAACTTATTGGCTTCTCAAGACAAAATAGCCAATAAAGCGAAAGATATTGCGGGTTTGATTACTGGCAGAAAAATGCAATTTCCAGAAAGTGTTCAGCAAGATTTAAAAGCCTATTTGGTAAGAAGTATCGATGCCACTAAGCAGGCCGGAAAAGCGATCCGCCAGCTAGATGAATTATTAGAATCCGGTTTTAAAGGGAAAGAAGTCACCATTGCCGAAGAAATGATTACGGTTTTGGATGAAATCGAAAATGATGTCGATGTTTTACAAATTAAAATGCGTCGAAAGCTTTTTGAACTGGAAGAAAACCTACCGGCGGTTGATGTGATCTTTTTCTATAAAGTTATCGAGTGGGTTGGCGACCTAGCAGATTTATCACAACAGGTTGGCTCGCGTTTAGAATTATTACTCGCTCGATAGTCACTAAATAAGTAATTAAAAATCATACTAAGAATAAAATAATTTAGAGAGAATAGAAAATGGTCGAATTTTTTACTGAATATCAGATGATATTAATCGGTTTGGCGGGAGTTTTTGGATTACTGATGGCCTTCGGTATTGGTGCAAACGATGTTGCCAATGCTATGGGAACATCGGTCGGCGCTAAAGCTTTAACCGTAAAACAAGCCATCATAATCGCCATGATATTCGAATTTGCTGGTGCATTTTTGGCCGGTGGAGAAGTCACCTCAACCATCAGAAAGGGCATTATTGACGCGTCCAGCATGGTGGATACGCCCGAGTTATTGGTCTTTGGCATGATGGCCTCGCTACTAGCTGCAGGGATCTGGTTAATTATCGCGTCTTATTTTGGATGGCCTGTTTCAACCACCCATTCAATAGTTGGCGCAATAGTCGGTTTTGCTGCCGTTGGCATTGGTATGGACGTGGTGCAATGGTCAAAGGTTGGGTCGATTGTCGCGAGTTGGGTTGTATCGCCCTTATTGTCAGGCACTATGGCGTTTCTATTGTTTACAAGCGTACAAAAATTAATACTTAATACTGATTCACCTCTGGCTAACGCGAAAAAATATGTGCCCTATTATATGTTCTTGGCGGGTTTTATGATCTCCCTAGTAACGCTTATGAAAGGGCTGAAGCATGTCGGCATTGACTTAACTTTCATCGAGTCGTTGACAATCGCCACAGGATTTGGGCTATTAGTGCTTATTATCGGTAAAATATTCATTAGTCGCCAAGTGGTTCAGGAAGAAGCAGACAAGGAATTTCACTACGCTAGTGTCGAGAAAGTATTTGGTGTATTGATGATTGTTACGGCTTGCGGAATGGCCTTTGCCCACGGTTCAAACGATGTTGCTAATGCGATCGGACCATTGGCTGCGGTTGTCAGTATTGTAGATCATGGCGGAACCATTGGGGCCAAATCTGAATTACCAGTATGGATCCTTCTTTTGGGTGGCGGTGGTATTGTAGTCGGCCTCGCGTTATTCGGCGGACCCGTAATGCGGACCATTGGTAAACGCATTACAGAGTTAACACCCAGTCGTGGATTTGCCGCTGAGCTCGCTGCGGCAACAACAGTTGTCATTGCATCGGGAACGGGTATTCCGGTATCGACTACTCATACCTTAGTGGGGGCCGTTTTAGGTGTTGGTATGGCGAGAGGGATAGCGGCTTTGAATTTAGGAGTGCTTAAGAATATTGCGGTTTCGTGGGTTGTGACTTTGCCCGCAGGCGCTATTTTATCGATGCTATTTTTCTTTGCATTGAAAGGGATTTTTCTTTAAATAGTGGCGCGAAATATTAATTGGAGTAATCTTGTTTTTTGTTAGCGAATTACTCCTATGTTAACTTTCCTCCTTAAAGGAGGGAAGGAGATAGTCCATAAATCCTTCCCTATTAACGAGCGGTCAACCTACAAAATAAATCGTGTTAAATCTTCATCCTGGGCTAGTTCACCAAGCTGCTCTTTGACATAGTCTGCGTCAATGATTAACTTATCTTCCGCATCGCAAGCGGTGTAAGAAATTTCTTCCATTAATTTTTCAACCACCGTATGCAATCTTCTTGCGCCAATGTTTTCAGTAGTTTCATTCACTTGCCACGCCACTTCTGCTAGGGTTTCAACCGCGTCGTCGGTAAATTCGACCTGACGGTTCTCTGTTGCCATTAGTGCGACATACTGTTTAGTCAGGGCCGCGTCAGGTTCTGTGAGTATTCGCTTAAAATCATCGGCGGTTAGTGAGCTGAGCTCGACTCGTATCGGTAATCGGCCTTGTAGCTCAGGTATTAAATCAGATGGTTTGGATAAATGAAACGCGCCCGAGGCAACAAATAAAATGTGGTCGGTTTTAATCATGCCGTATTTAGTTGAAACGGTGCAACCCTCAACCAAAGGCAACAAATCTCTTTGTACGCCTTCCCGTGAGACTTCGCCACTATTTCGATCGCCCTTAGCGACTTTATCGATTTCATCGAGAAAAACAATACCGTTATTTTCGACGGCTTCGACCGCTTTGGCCTTTAACTCGTCACGATTAACCAACTTTTCGGCTTCTTCTTCAGTCAGTAATTTAAACGCATTTTTTATTTTTAATTTGCGTTTTTTGGTTTTGCTCGGCGCTGAATTTTGAAACATGTCTTGCAACTGATTGGTCATGTCTTCCATGCCCGGAGGCGCCATTATCTCAATACCGACGTTCGGTCCGGTGAGATCAATTTCTATTTCTTGCTCGTCAATTACCCCTTCGCGTAACTTCTTACGAAACATCTGTCTGGCTGCCGAATCATCGGTTTCCTTTGGTTCGTTTTCGAAAGAGCGCGCCGGTGGCAGCAAAGCGTTTAGAATTCTTTCTTCTGCCGCTTCTTCGGCACGCACCTTAACTTTATGATGCTCTTGCTCTCGCAGCATTTTAAAGGACGAATCGACCAGATCGCGAATGATCGAGTCAACATCGCGACCAACATAACCGACCTCGGTAAATTTGGTCGCTTCAATTTTTATAAATGGTGCATTAGCCAATTTAGCCAGCCGCCGAGCTATTTCGGTTTTACCAACACCGGTGGGACCAATCATTAAGATATTTTTCGGCGTTATTTCATTTCGTAATGGTTCGCCAACTTGCATTCTTCGCCAGCGATTACGCAGAGCGATTGCCACTGACTTTTTCGCGTCATTTTGACCAATGATGTGTTTGTCTAATTCGTGAACAATTTCACGGGGAGTCATTTGAGACATGATATTAATTCCAGCTGAGGTTACTGTTTAAATTTTACTTGCAGTCTAATTCTTCAATTGTATGATTATGATTGGTATAGACGCAGATATCACCGGCTATTTTAAGCCCAGATTCAACGATTTCTCTAGCAGACAAATCAGTTTTATCCATTAATGCGCGAGCAGCAGATTGTGCAAAAGGGCCTCCAGAACCAATCGCCATTAAGCTATCTTCTGGCTCAATTACGTCTCCGTTGCCGGTGATAATTAGGGAGTGCTCGTGATCGGCAACGGCCAAAAGAGCTTCTAATTTACGAAGCATTCTGTCGGTTCGCCAGTCTTTGGCAAGCTCAACCGCCGAACGCATCAATTTTCCTTGGTATTTTTCGAGCTTTGCTTCGAATCGTTCAAATAAGGTAAACGCATCGGCAGTACCGCCCGCGAAACCCGCGATTACTTGATTATGGTAGAGGCGACGAACTTTACGAGCGTTGCCTTTCATAACGGTATTTCCCATTGATACCTGACCATCGCCGCCTATAACAACTTTGCCGTTACGGCGAACTGAAAGGATGGTGGTTCCGCGATATTGTTCCAATTTAGACTCCAACAAATAGATTAATTAGCATAATGCTATCGATACATTGTGGGTACTAATTGCTATATTTCAAGGTTTAAATCTGTTTACTTAATATCAGTTACTTAACAATTATTTACTGCAACTGTTTTTTTAAATATTTGGCTAACTGGGCTTGAAGCGACTTTGGTACTTGTTTAAAGGTTAAACTACCGGAGTCTGGGTCGAAGGTAATATTGTCTTCCATTCGGTCCGAAGAAAAGCTGATACTTAAGTCTTTCTCTCGACCGTAAAAACGCACATATTTTTTTAAGCTATTGCGATGGGCGTAAATTTCTTCGGTTGGTGATTCTTGATTAGCGCTAACAAAGTTAGAGAATTTGTCTGGTTCCTGTTCATTCAATACCTGGGATAGCGAATCAAAATTGATTGGGTTGCCCTGCATATCTTGATCAACGCAATAATTTACGATGTCATTTTTAGTCGGATTAGCTTCTTCTTTGCTCAAAGTATCAGCATATTGGTCAACGATATTAAGGAATTCATCGGTTTGTTGTTGAAGATTCACCCCAGAAACAAATCCACAAAATTTTGTAAAAGCATGAGCCGCGGTTTTGCTGCCTCGGCTGGTTTGAATCGTTAGATATTGTTGCCAGTCTTGAATCGCCCATTGAGAAAAATCGAGTTTAAGCACGTAGTTAAGCTTATTGCCGCTGACATAGGACAAGTTCTCGACACTTAGCTGACTGTCGATGTATTGTGCATCGGAATGGTTGATCCAAAAAAGGTACAAGTATTGGTGTTCCATTAATTCTTCAACAACAAACAATAAATGGGCTGAAAAGCCTTCGCTTGACTCGGGATCGGCTGTTTCATCTAACACTAGTTTCAATTGCTCAGTCATTTTTTTTGTGACCGAAACAAATCCGAGCTCGTCTTGCTTAAATTTTCCAAGCCAGCCGGGCAAGGGGTTGTCGCCTTGTTCTGCATCAAACAAGCCGTATTGTCGAGTCGCGCTGCGTTGTAATGACTGTTTCAATTGCATAAAAAGGGATATTCCGGCCCCTTCGGTGGGATTTTCTTGATCGCGTAGTGTGATTTCAATGGATTTTGCGTCAGCGGAAGACGATATCTGATGGATAATGCAGTGTTTTATGGTCATTTAAAATGATAAGTAATCGTTAATTTTGAACAGCGTGGAAGTATATCGTAAAAAGCTGGTGCTGTGGGTGGTTAGTTTGCTCAAGAATTTTTATTGATTTTATTTACTTAGAAAAGCTTATCCTAAATAGATACGCGTTGGTCTTACATTTTTCCTATAAAGTATGAATATCGACTAGACTTAATAGAATAGTAATAACACCTTGGTATTAGATTAGCTCAATGGTTAAAAGAAACACCCAAGAATACCTCATCCTAGCTCTAAGTGCTTTCGCCTCTAGCACGATTCTAATATTCGCCTTTATCCGATATATTCGAGAAGATTGGTTGATCGCAATTGTCGATAGTGCCATTGCGTTAGGGATGGGAATGGTATTTGTTTATACCTACAAAACTCACCGTATCAAAATACCGAGTATCGCCTTGAGTATTTTTTCTGCGGTAGCGGTCACCATCAGTATTCATATAAAAGGGGTCGATAATGTTTATTGGATATACCCTGCGATTGTCGCGGCCTATTATTTATTAGAATGTCATTGGGCTAGCTTGTTGGCTCTTTTAACCATGAGTTTTTTAGCCCCTGTTTTATATGGTGAGTTAGGATTTATTTCATTTATCGCAGTTTTAACCACCATCTTTATGACCAGTATATTCGGTTTTTTCTTCTCAAAAAGTGTTCGCGAACAACACCAAAAACTATCAGAATTAGCAACTCGAGATTCTTTAACTAGCGCTGGAAATCGTCGTGCCATGGACAACCGACTGCAGGGGGTCATCGCCGGGCAGACAAGAAAAGCCAGTAAGGTTTCGTTAGTTTTACTAGATTTGGATTATTTCAAAAAAATTAATGATGAATACGGTCATATTATTGGTGATCAGGTTTTAATTAATATTGTGAAAATCATAGAAGGTCGAATTCGAATCACCGATGCGTTGTATCGATTCGGCGGCGAAGAATTTGTTATTGTGCCATTAGAGCTCGATTTGGAAGACGCAGGAAAGCTTGCCGAGCAAATCAGAATTTTGGTTGAAAACAATGTATTGGTACCAGAAAATCCTGTGACAATTTCTTTAGGGGTCGCCGAGTATCAGAGAGACGAAACCAGCGAAAAATGGCTAAGTCGGGCTGATGAAGCATTGTATCGCGCCAAAAGTTCGGGCCGCAATTGCGTTTGTTTGGCGGACTGAGGCATCAACAATTACGTGATTCATTAAGATTTAATCAGTTGCGAGCAACTGCTTGATAAATTTTTGACCAGTTCTACCTAACGGCTTTTCAGCTCGCCAAACTAAATGCGGGGTAAAACTAAAACGAGAACCGTGTTGGTATTTCACTTCCGCCAATTGTCCAGCGGCCAATTCTTTTTCTACTAGATAATGGGGCATCCAACCGAAACCGATACCTTGAATCACTGCCTGTTTCTTACTCTTAAAATCGCTTAAATAAAACATTCTTTCGCCGCCAAAATGCATGTGCTCTACTGAATAGAGTTCCTGATCGCTAGAGTCATGTACACTAAGTTCGATGTACTGTTGAAGATTGTTCAGATCGACTTTATTCAATTTGGCTAAGGGATGATCAAAACTAACGCATAACAGACACTCTATTTCAGGTAATGCGTGAGATAAAAGCTGGGTAGACGCTTGGAATTCCTTGACTAACATTAAATCCGCTTTGTTTTGTTCGAATCGATGTTGTACGCCGCCCAAGTATTCCATGGTTAATGAAATTTTGGTTGGGATCTCTTCACTTATCAAAGACTTTATCACAGCCATGATCGGAGAAATCTCTAAAATGCCGTCAATCACCACCTCAAAGCTCGGCTCCCATTCTTGGCCAAGTTGTCTGGCAAGTTGCTCGATATTTTCAGCCTGAGCGAGTAGTCGCTTTCCTTCACTTAATATGGCTCGACCTTCGGCTGTGAGCACTGCGCGATACTCACTGCGATCAAACAGGGATAAATCTAAGCTACTTTCAAGCTTTCTTATTTGGTAGCTAACCGCTGACTGAGCACGGTGGAGCACTTTGGCTGCTGCTGCAAAGCTACCTTGTTTAACCACTGTATCGAGCACACGAATGGAATCTAGGTCGAGTTTCATTTTGTTGACATTCAGATGACATGGAAAATGTGGTTAGTAGAATATCACAATAGTCGCAGTATCAATAACAACGTGAATTGCGCGACTTTAATCATTAATCGCCGTGAAACAGGCTAAGGGCAGCTAGTTGATCAAGTTTTGAAATTAGTTTTATTGATCTAGTTATGATACAAATAGACTGTTTCAAATTGATAACTGGTATAAATTTAAAGAGGGGACATCATGACAGACGAAAATGAAAATAAAAAACCACAAACCGAAGAAGCTCGAGATGAAGTCAAAGAACACGTAAAGGGTCAAGTCGAGGATTTCAAGAAATCTCACGTTCGAGACTTTTTGTTTTTCGACACGATGCTGACACCAAAAATAATTACGTTGGTTTATTGGCTTTTAGTCCTCGGTAGTTTGTTTGCCGGCATTGCATCAATCTTTAGTGGTGGGCCGTTTAGAGGGTTAGCAATTATCGTATTTGGTATTGTTTCATCTCGAATTTATTGTGAGTTAATGATCGTTTTGTTCAAAATGAATGAAGCGTTGCAAGATATACGCAATAAATAATTAGCGCAATCATCAAAAACGAGAGATAGAAAAAACTATTTTCTCTATCTCTCACTCATGAGGTTTACAGCTCATCCTATCGGTTTGCCGATTCTAGAGTATATACCTGACCCTGTTATATTTCTCTTTTTCACCAATTTTGCACAATAAATCGCCAAATATAATGCTTTCATCAGCGTTAACGAGTAGAATACGCGCCTTTATTTATGTCGGCCAAACTAAAATTCGTCAGAATTGTTCGACAGCCCGTAATTTTTGAGGCAATCAGCCAGTGATCAGTAAGTTAAGAAATATCGCAATTATCGCTCACGTTGACCATGGTAAAACTACCTTAGTTGATGAACTTTTGAAGCAATCCGGAACTTTGGTTACTCGTGGCGACGCCGCTGAACGAGTAATGGATTCGAATGATTTGGAAAAAGAGCGTGGCATCACAATTTTATCAAAAAATACCGCTATCCGTTGGAATGATTACCGGATCAACATTGTTGATACGCCGGGACATGCTGATTTTGGGGGTGAAGTTGAACGAATTATGTCGATGGTCGATTCGGTATTGCTATTGGTCGATGCGGTTGACGGCCCAATGCCTCAAACCCGTTTTGTAACTCAAAAAGCGTTTGCTCAAGGACTAAAACCAGTGCTTGTGGTCAACAAAATTGACCGACCAGGCGCTCGACCTGATTGGGTTATCGATCAAATCTTCGATCTATTTGACAGATTAGGTGCAACCGACGAACAGCTAGATTTTCCAGTGATCTACGCCTCAGCGCTTAATGGTTATGCGTCAACCGAAGATAATGTCAGAGATGGCGATATGATGCCGCTGTTTGAAGCAATCGTTAAGCATGTTGAAGCGCCAAAAGTAGAAGTTGAAGGCCCGACTCAAATGCAGGTTACTTCATTGGATTACTCCAGTTACGTCGGTGCAATTGCGGTTGGCCGCGTTTCTCGCGGAAAAATTAACAAAAACCAAATACTGACCAGTATTGATACGGAAGGTAAGACTCGAAGAGTCAAAGTGGGTCAAGTGCTCGGATACATGGGATTGGAAAGAACTGAAGTTGAAGAAGCCAGAGCGGGTGATATTATTGCAATAACCGGCATCGGCGAGCCTAATATTTCGGATACCTTGTGCGACCCCGATAATGTCGAAGCGTTAACGCCTTTGACGGTTGACGAACCAACCGTGACAATGACTTTCCAAGTAAATACATCTCCTTTTGCTGGCAAAGAAGGTAAATTTGTTACTTCTCGCCAAATATTAGAAAGACTTGAAAAAGAACTGATCCACAACGTTGCTTTGCGGGTTGAGCAAATGGATGATGCGGACAAATTTAAAGTCTCCGGGCGCGGCGAACTACATCTTTCAGTATTAATTGAAACAATGCGCCGTGAAGGTTTTGAAATGGCAGTTTCTCGTCCTGAAGTGATTATGAAGGAAGTAGACGGCGTAATGATGGAACCCTATGAGAACGTCACTATTGACGTAGAAGAAGCTCATCAAGGTACAATCATGGAGCGATTGGGCGAGCGTAAGGCGGAAATGCGCGATATGCAGCTAGACGGACAAGGACGGGTTCGATTAGATTTCTACATTCCGTCACGTGGACTAATTGGCTTCCAAACCGAATTTATGACTGCTACCTCTGGCTCCGGTTTAATTTATCATACATTCGATGCCTATGGTCCGGCTCACAAAGGGCAACTGGCACAGCGTCATAATGGCGTCATGATCTCTAACGCAATGGGTAAAGCATTGGGTTATGCCTTGTTTAACTTCCAAGACCGCGGTCGATTATTTATAGGTCATGCGGTGGAAGTTTATGAAGGTATGGTGATTGGTATTCATGCTCGCGATAACGATTTAACAGTCAATGCCATCAAAGGAAAGCAACTGAATAACATTCGTGCGTCCGGTACCGATGAGAACATCGTTCTTTCTCCGCCCATCATTATGACATTAGAGCAAAGCTTAGAGTTTATCGATGACGATGAATTGGTTGAAGTTACCCCAAAAAGTATTCGTATTCGCAAAAAGTACCTGACTGAAAACGAACGTAAGCGCGCTTCGAGATTGCCAAAAGAAGATCGTACATAAGCGTTAAGTTTGACTAATAGCCTCGCTGGAAACAGCGAGTTTTCAATGAATTAGCGGCGGGTTACCTACCTCGGCGCTGACACATACTCCCTCCAGTCATTCGCAAGCTAACGAAGCAGATTTTTTAGCTGCAAACACGGTAAAAATAATTCGCTTTGAACTATTTCTAGCTGCTATCCTCTAACATAGCTGTTGTCATTTATACACGTTTGGACTCGATGAAAAAAACAATCCTACTTATTCTCACACTTAGTCTCTCAGCTTGCGCCAATGTGTCTCCTTTGCAAGTGATGCAGGGATTATTAGGCTATGTTCCACCTCCCGCCGAGACGACCGTGGGAGAAGAATTACAGGCAGAATTTGAGCGTTGCGAGAAAATCGATCGTAACAGAAATTGTGCACAAATTGCCTACGATACAGTGCGAACAGTCAAAGGGTTAGAGCCACGGAAAGTTCCCAAAGGCGTCGTGATCATATTAGAAGGTGACGTTGATGTTGGCGGTGATGAATCCGCTGATTCGAAAAACAAATTGAAAGAAAAACAATAATCGTTGGCTGGTTGATTCTCTTCGAGTAAATATCTCTCATCTCGCAGCCTATTGAATTAATTAGTAATATTCTCATTTCGGCGTCGAAACAACGCCAAATTAATCAAAATGTGCTAACCTTAAACCACACTTCAATAAGATATGGTTGAGCAATGCAGCCGCTTTATCCTGAGATAAAACCGAATCAAACTTATACGCTCGAAACCGACGATGGTCACCAAGTTTATTATGAAGAATCTGGGACTTTAGAAGGTATTCCTTTAGTTTTCTTGCACGGTGGTCCTGGCGCAGGTTGTAGCCCAGAACATCGTCGTTATTGTGATCCAGAAAAATATCGGATGATTTTGGTTGATCAACGGGGATGTGGTCGTTCAACGCCACATGCCGAGCTTGAAAACAATACCACTGAATTGTTGATTAAAGATTTGGAGGCCATTCGTCATCAGCTCAAAATAGACAAATGGGTAGTCATGGGCGGTTCTTGGGGTGTTACCTTGGCGCTGGCTTATGCAGAAAATCATCCTCAGCAAGTTCTGGGCATGATTCTAAGAGGCGTATTTTTAGGGCGAAGAGAGGACATCGATTGGTTATACAAAGACGGAACGAGGCGTATTTTTCCGGACTATTGGAAGGAATTTGTTCATCCCATTCCAAAAAATGAACAAGATGATATTGTTTCAGCATTCCATAAAAGGTTAACTGGTCAAAACGAATTGGCGAAAATGGGCGCGGCGAAAGCGTGGTCCTTTTGGGAAGCCAAAGTCGCCACTTTAGAACCTAATCATTCACTAGTTGATCATTTTGCTAACCCTCATTTAGCAATGGGAATGGCGCGTATTAGTACTCACTATTTTCTCAACAATTGTTTTCTAGAAGAAAATCAACTTCTTCAAAATGCTCACCAACTCAAAGGTATTCCCGGCATTATTGTGCACGGTCGCTACGATATGCTCTGCCCTGTTGAAAACGCATGGTCTTTACAATCAGTTTGGCAAGACGCCGAAATTCGCATTATTCGCGATGCTGGACATTCCGCGACAGAAGCAGGCATTATCGATGGCTTGGTCAGAGCGTGTAAATCGATGTATCAGGAGTTAAAGCATGATTGCTCTGATCCAACGAGTAACTAATGCCCAAGTCATTGTTAATCAGCAAACTATCGGACAAATTGAACGGGGGATCTTAGCGTTAATAGGTGTCGAAAAAAAAGATAGTCGGGATGAAGCCGATAAACTACTAAAACGATTGATCAATTATCGAATTTTCTCTGACCAAAACGATAAGATGAATCTAAGTCTTTTGGACATTCAAGGTGGGTTATTATTAGTACCGCAATTCACTCTTGCAGCAGAAACCAAAAAGGGACTAAGGCCCAGTTTTTCATGCGCCGCATCGCCTGAACTAGGTGAACAAATGTTCAATTATATTGTCCAACAAGCGAACTGCGAATTTGGAAAAGTGCAAACGGGACAATTCGGCGCTGATATGAAGGTATCACTTTGTAATGACGGACCGGTCACATTTTGGCTGCAAGTATAATTAATAATATTGCCTCTCAAAAAATAGCTAGGAAATAATGAGACTTTTACTGGTAGAAGATGATCAACAACTCTCGCAAAGCCTTTCAAAAGCTCTAAAACGAGAAGGCTTCTCTCTGCTTAGTGTAGACAATGGTCGAGAAGCGGTTGCATGCGCTGAATTCGAACATATTGATATTGTCATTTTAGATTTAGGGCTTCCAGATATCGATGGCATTGAAGTACTACGACAAATCAAAGCAAAAAAACTGCGTTGTCGAGTATTAATATTAACTGCCCGCGACCAACTATCCGACAAAGTAAGTGGCTTGGATGCTGGCGCAGATGATTATTTGGTTAAACCATTCGAGTATGACGAGCTCAGTGCTAGAATCAGAGTGCTCGAACGACTTTTAGGGCAGCACCAAAATTCGATGCTAGAGGTCGGTGAGGTTATGCTTGACCCCGCCGGACATGTAGTTAGCGTTGCAGGTAAATCAATCGAGTTGTCGAAAAAAGAATATATGTTACTGAAAGCATTGATTGAATCAGCGGGTCGAATCCAAACCAAGGATGCTTTAGAGGCAAAACTTTATGACTATGCCGAAGAAATTATGAGCAATTCGATAGAAGTCCATATTCATCATCTAAGAAAAAAATTGCCAAAAGGGCTGATTAAAACGGTCCGAGGGATTGGTTACACTATCAAAAAAAATGTTGCATAAATTGTGAAGTCCATCCGAATTTTCCTGACCATTAGTATTATTTCTATTATAGTTTTAGCTAATTTCTTGGCAGCGTTGCATGGCTATCAAGAGAGTATGCAAGAAGCTGAAATTCTGTTTGATCACAAGCTCGAAAGTTTTTCTAAATTACTTGCAGTTAGCTCTACAACAAATCTCTCCAATGACCTAGAACGAACAGAGGGAGAACAGTCGGAGCTATCGTCTGTTATCTACCAAGTGAGAAAAACGGATCGAGAAATTATTTTTCAGTCAACTTTATTTCAAGAACCCTTAGAATTCGAGTTAGAAATCAATAACGGGTATCTAAATTATGCTAATTTTCGTTGGCGTTACCTCACCCGATATTATCCAAAAATGGAACGTTGGGTTTTGGTTATGGAAAAACAAGATGTCCGCTACAAATTGGCGGAGAGCGTTATCCTAAAATCCGTTTATCCGATTATTTTAGCGGTTCCAACTATTGCACTTATTATCTTTTTTATTGTAAGACGCGGATTACGTCCGGTCGGAGAATTAGCCGACAGTGTTGACGCTAAAAAAGCCAGCGATTTATCGGCAATACATTTAGAAAATGTACCCGACGAGCTAGCTGGATTAACTCAGCGAATTAATGATCTGTTATCTCGACTCGATAACTCTTTATCTAGAGAAAAACGGTTTTCCTCTGATGCTGCCCACGAACTTCGTACACCAATAGCGGCGCTCAATATACAAATGAAAAACTTGATAGATGAAGGAGTGGACAACAAGGAAAATGTACAAGCGTTAAGCCTTGGAGTAAAAAGAATGAGCCATTTAGTTGAGCAAATTTTAATGCTAAATCGTAGTTCACCGGATATCTATATTGAACAATTTCGAAAGGTCGAACTAACGTCCTTGCTGAGGAATTTAATTGCTGAACTTTATCCATTAATAGAAGAGAGTGCGCATAATATCGAATTTGAAGCGAAAGGATTGGCTTCGTCGGGATCAGTAATCATATTGGGTGAAGAATTTGGTTTGCAAACCTTATTCAAAAATTTGATTATCAATGCAATAAAATATACCCCAAATCATGGTCAAATTAGAATCGTACTCGAGCAATCAGCCGATTTCGTTGAGGTAAACGTTATGGATTCTGGTTCCGGGATAGATGAATCGGAATGCAAACGCATCTTCGAGCGATTTTATCGTCTTGATGGTGACCGAAATCAGTCTAAAATCATCGGCTGTGGATTAGGATTGGCGATAGTAAAACAAGTGGCAGATTTGCATGCTGCAAATATCAAACTGTCAAACAGTCAATTCGTGCAGAGTTCCGGTGAAACGATTACCAGCGGATTATGTATGAGCCTCAAATTTAAGCGAGAGCCATTTTCCGATAAAGAGAGCCATTCGTGATTTATAGTCATTATGTCACCAAAATCATATCTAAAACTAATTCAATAAAATTATTATTGATGTTCTTGTCTCTTTTTTCCTTCGAGCTTCAAGCCAAACGACTAGTGATTGAAATTGAAATAAAAAATCATTTTTTCGTTCCCGATCGCATCGAGATACCAGCGGACACAAAAGTTAAATTAGTGATTTATAACCGAGACGAGACATCAGAAGAGTTCGAAAGTTATGAACTTAATCGTGAGAAATTAATAATGGGCGGCAGAAAAACCAATATTTTTATCGGTCCGTTAAGCGTCGGTGAATATCCATTTTTCGGTGAATTTAATCAAAAGACTGCGCAAGGTTTTATCATTGTGAGAGAGAAGAAAGCGACACAATAGTGGAAACGAGATCGTTATGTTAGATGCGGTAATCATAGTGTTAAGAGAAACGATGGAGGCGTCTTTGTTAGTCGCGTTTTTATTCGTCTATTCAAACTATTTATCGCTCGACAAGAGTTGGATGCTGAAGTCGACACCAATTGGCTTGTTTTTCGCTTTACTAGTTGCCTTCTGGTTACCTAGTATATCAGAAATGTTTGATGGCGGTGGGCAAGAGCTGCTGTTCGCTTTGGTTTTGTTTATACTCTCTTTATCTATCCAATATGCAAATCTACGACTAATATTTTCGAATGTTAGAAAGTTACGAAGGGTTCAGTTAACAACTCTTTTTTCGACCATTCTTATTCTTGCGATTAGTCTAGAAGGGGCCGAAATTATTATTTTTTACCAAAGTGGAATGCAAAATAGTGGCGATATTTTCCCGCATTTAATAGGTAGTGCTTTAGGTCTTGGTATAGGCGTTAGTATTGGTGCGGTTATTTATTATTTAGTTAATCAATGGCAAAAAAATGGTTTGATAATCTGCTGGCTGACTTTGACCTTTGTATCTGCAGGAATGATTTCGCAAGCAATTTCATATCTCATGCAGGCCGATTTTATAGATAGCGGATACCCGATCTGGGATACCAGTTTCATAGTGGATGAGCGTTCAATATTCGGACAGCTGCTGTACGCTCTTATCGGATATGAGGCAACACCAACTCTAACTCAAGAAATACTTTACCTTGGTTATATTTTTATTTCAGTTTTTTTCGCAATATATTACAGAAAGAAATCGAGCGTTAGAGAGGATATTCAATGAAAGCATTAATAATTTTAGGAATCATTTTCGCTGGACTGAATTCGAATAATCTTATCGCAGAGGTCGACAAGATCTATCATCCCTACGTAGAAGACGACACTTGGGAGTTTGAAACTCGCTTATTGAGTTTTTTAGACCGAGAATTATCTGCCAGCTTTTCGGTTTATCGTTTTGGCTTGGGGAAAGACATCAGCGACGATTTATTTATCGAGTTCTACTTAATTGGAGCAAGAGATACAAACCAAAATGTCGAAATTGAAGCTTACGAAGTGGAAGCTTTATATCAGTTTACCGAGCAAGGTGAATATTGGATAGATTTCGCATTGTTAGTAGAGATTGAACGCGAAAGAGAGTCTCAAGAATGGGAGGGTAATATCGGCTTCATTTTCGAAAAAGAATTCGGAAAGTGGAGTGCTACAGCTAATTTTCGAAATAAATATTTATATGAAAATGACCAGAGGCATAGTTGGGTTAGTAGTCAAGCGTTACAGTGGCGATATCGCTATTCTCCAACGATAGAACCGGGTGTCGAAATCTATTCCGCCAACGATGAAATTTTTATAGGACCCGTTTTATTAGGTGAAATAAAACTTAGTAGAAATAAACTTAACTGGGAGATCGGAATAGTTCAAGAGCTAAAACAAAGTGAAAATGAAAGTATTCTTCGGGGGCTTATTGAATACGAATTTTAATTTCTTTCGGAATTTTGTATTGTTGTTTTTCGTAACTCAGTTTTCCCCAAAGTGCAATACCAAGAATTTTTTTCGCTTGTTCGTTATCGGTAATTGTCGGATTTGATAACGAAAAATCATTCCAATTGATCTGATAAGATACCGATTGTTTATGTGGCTGTAAAATGCTGATATTTTCTTCGGTTAAATAGCCGAAATTCTGACCATTTTGAAGAAGCGCTCGCCCTTTAAAGTCGGGATCTAATTTAGATAAATCGCTCCCGAGCATTGGGCTGTCGTTATCAATTCCCATTAAAGAAAGAAGAGTCGGAGGCATATCGATTTGACTAACCACACGGCGGTCGATTTTTTGTGGAATACCTTCTCCCAAAATAAGTGCTGGTATATGGAAGGATTTAATTGGCACCAGATCAACACCTTGACTTCGTGCATCGTGGTCAGCAATTAATAGGAAAACAGTATCTTTCCAGTAGTTAGATGTTTTAGCTTGCTTAATATATTGTCCTAACGCCCAGTCCGCATACTTTATCGCATTATTTCGAGTGAATTTTTCGGAATCATAGGGTGTTATTCTTCCGTCGGGATATTCAAAAGGGTCGTGGTTGCTTGAGGAAAATACAAATCCAAAAAAGGGTTTATTTTGGGCCGATAAAGTTTCAAATTTTTGATGAGCCTTGTTAAATAAATCTTCGTCTGACGCTCCCCAAGAGCCAATAAACTTAGCGGAAAGATAGTCTTTTTGTTCGGTAATATAGTCAAAGCCATTGCCAAGAAAAAAGCTTTTCATGTTATCGAAATGCGCCTCACCGCCGTAAAAAAATTCAGTATGGTAGGCATGTCGTTTCAATAATGCTGCGATGGTAAAGAAGTTTTTCTGTGACTTATCTAATTTAACAACTGCGCGATCTGGAGTCGGCGTAAAACCAGTTATAACCGCTTCTATACCTCGAACAGAACGCGTACCCGTTGCGAATAAGCGAGTAAAGTACAAGCCTTCCTTGCTAAGGTTATCGATGTTCGGAGTGAGAGGTAATCCACCTAATGAACCAACGAAACGTGCGCCTAAACTTTCTTCAAGAATAATCACCAAGTTTTTTGGTTTTCCATGATAACTCGCAGATTGCCTTGAATAAGTAGGCACTTCTTTGTTGTCAAACTTGTTATGGTTTCCGCCCTTGAATTTTCTGGCGGCCTCGATAATTCTTTGTTCCGGTAGCTCGCCATATAATTTATTCGAAGATTCTTCATTGAGAAGTTGCCGAGTTGACCATAAAACAGAATAGAAAGAATTTAGCGTTAAGGAATTAACCATCGGGTCGTTCGAAAAATAAACCATGGATGGATTAAGGGGGCGGTGCCCTAAGGTTGAACGACCACCAATGGCCAGCAAAAGCAATACGAAGAAAGCGACAACTGGTCGCCATTTTTTCGCTATGGCGTTTGGCGAATGAATACTTTTTGCCGTCCATTTCCAAACGAGGTAACCAGAAAGTAAAGTCAGTACCGTGTTGTTAATTAACTCAGGTAAGCGGCTTTTAATGAGCATGCCGAAAACTTCTTTTGGATAAATGAGATACTCGACAAACAATCGGTTAGGGCGAATATTGTATTCTTGAATAAAGCTGGGGGTTGCTAACTCCATAAAAACAAAAAAAATGGTGATTAAAGTTAACCAAACTTGAATCAAACGACTGCCAGCAGAGGGGCGATTACTACTATGCGAGGCAAATACAGAATAAATTACAGGAATAAGTAGTAAAAATGAAAGGGTCGCTATATCAACTCTCAGACCTTGCAAAAGAATTGAAGACCAGCCTTCGACCGCATCAACCCTTTGATAGAACCAAATAGAGAGCGCTAGACGGCTTATAAATAAGAAAGAAAGGATATAGAGTACATAAAAACTATATAGTCTTAGAGGGTTATTATTATCTTTCATCGAATGCATGTGTCTTATTTTATTCTTCTTTTGGATAAACCTAATCAGTTTACAATCATAGACGGTAAATCTTAAGATAAACTTAAAATAAAAAATACCAACCAGTTTGTATGAGATTGGCCGTCTTATTAGCGCTAAAATGTATTATTAACTTAAGCTTCTCTTAATCTTGCCAACTTATAATGGCGTCAAGATACAGAATTAAAGCGACTTTTGTGAAGCGCAAGTGGAGTGATAATGAAAAATTATTTGAGTCAGTTGTTTTTATGTTGCATGACCTGGATGTACGCTGCATTGGTGTTATTTGCGTTAGTTTGTTTGGTCTTTTTTAAGGAAACCTTGGTTGTTAATCAAATATTAGAATATTACGGCGTTGCAATGTTAGCAGGTGCAATTTTCGGGGCTATTTGGAATTATTTTAATTATTATCACAAAAGAAAAATCGTCCGAACTACGAAATAAATATCTGAACTCTAAACTCTAAACTCTAAACTCTAAACTCTAAACTCTAAACTCTAAACTCTAAACTCTAAACTCTAAACTCTAAATTTTACAATCCGCAATCAGATCTAACTGTCCATCATAATTCTTAGTTTGAATATCCAATAGTCCAAGTAAGGTATGCGAAAAGTTATCATGACTAAAACGTTGGTGACGTTGCGCCTGAAGGCAAGCCATATCAATTTTTTTTGAGTTAGCTAGACCCTTAGAAAACCACAAGAGCATTGGTATATGTATCTGTTCGTCCGGCGCCATAAAATAGGGGATGCCGTGTAAATAGTAGCCGCTTTCTCCGGTCGACTCACCGTGGTCAGAAAGGTAGATCAACGCGGTGTCAAATTGATTGGATAACTGCTTCAGCTTGTTAATGGTTTGCGCCAGCACATGGTTGGTATAAATAATGGTATTGTCGTAAGCGTTGACGATTTCCTGAGGCTTGCATTCAGCAAAATCTTCGGAAGAGCATTCTGGCAGATATTTCTTATATTGCCGCGGTGTTCGTTTAAAATAGGCGGGACCGTGACTGCCCATTTGATGTAAAAATAGTATCTGATCTTTTCCAGATGTCGTTATTCGATCGTTAAAATTGTCAAGCAAAATTTCGTCGTGGTAGAGGCCTGCCTTGGAGTTCGTTTCGTTCAGAGTAACCGGCTGCAGCTTGAGGTTATCGCAAATTCCTTTACATCCACTATTATTGTCTCGCCATGTCACGTCATATCCGACTCGTTGCATCAATTCCGCAATGTTTTCGTATTTTTGGTTATAGTCTCGTTGAAATTGCTCTTTACCAAAAGTTGAAAACATACAGGGTAAGGACGCAGCAGTATTCGTCCCACATGACCAAACATTATCGAGATAGACTAGTTCCGCTTCGTCGGTTAGGAATCCTGAACGGTTATCATATTCTCGCTTAACTCTTCCAAAGCTACTTTCTCGTGCAGTTTCTCCAACTACGATAACTATTAAAAGAGATTTTCTCTTTTCACCGCTTGGCGGGCTGATTATTTTCGCGCTGGTATCGAACTGTTTTTCCGCGATCGGACTAGCAAAAAATCGTGCGCTGACAGTTTTATAGAGTGAATGTACCGGCGCATATGGCAGTAATGAGTTCTTAAGTTTGACGTTATGGTTTCTAACAAATGAGCTGAAGTCACGATAGTTTGGGGCGATTACGGTAACTAAAAGCAAACAGGCTGCGGCTATGGATAGTATATTTAAACCGGTGTTTTTTAGTAGTTTCGGATATCTGACCGGCAACTTATAAATAACAAAGGATGGGAAAATACCTAGTAGAATAAACATCATCCAAAAAGATTGGTTTAATAAATCGGCCGCTTCGCTGGTATTGGTTTCAAGGGCATTGTTTAGCATGGATTCATCAAAAAGGGTATTAAATTGCAAAGAAAAATAGAGCGCTGAAGCGCTGGTTAAAAAAGCGATTATAATGATAATTTTCTGCAGATAGCGAAAATTAATAGAAGAAAAGAAGATCCATAACAGTGAAAAAACGAACGTCGTAAATGCTAAGGCTTCCATCGATGTGCCAAAATCATTGATAGGAAAAGAAGACAGGTAGGTGACTTCTATTCTTAGGTTAAAAATTATGGCAAAGAGTAAACTCACAACTATTGTCAAAAGTTGACTATGAATAGACGGTAAACGAAAGGACTTTTTAGCCACTAAGAAAATTCCAATTCATTGAAAGACACGAAAAAAAAGCAATTGCTTCTCGGCGAAGATGGTTAATTCTAGTGTTTGAATATTAAGATAAGCTTAATTTCTAAGGTTTTATTAGTGTAATTACAAATGTTGTTAGAAATTCCAATAAGCAGTCAATCTGATTTCTCGTGCCGGTTGAGGAATTTGAGAGTTATAGAAACTGCCGCTACCGATCCATACACCATTTTGATCAATGGCGCCGGTATTGCTAGTACTTGCAGAGGCACTTCTGACGCCCGGATGAAAATAATCTTTGTCGAGTAAATTGGTAACGTCTAGGGCTAATTTCAGATTCTCTAAATTAGAAAATTGGTAGATAAGATTGGCGTCTAAAGTAAAATATGCATCGACCACTTCCAGTTCATTAGTGGATATTGTCTGCCGGTCATCGTAGTAGCGACCTCGAATATTAATTTGCCATTGATCGTTAATGGTGAGGTAAGCGCCAGCATGAATAGTATAGTCGGTAATGTCACCGACTTCGCTTGTGGTTAGCACGCCAAAATTGTCGAAAGATTGCTCTTCGGCGTCTAACCAAGAAAAAGTTGTCCAAAGAGACAAGCTCTTAAAACGATCAATATCTGGTTGATATTTCACACGAAAATCACCGCCGGTAGATAGGCCTTTGCCGGCATTGACTGCTCCGGTATCCGTGGTATTAAATAAATTTCGACTAGCCATACGGAAATAATTAACCGATAACAGCATTTCCTGTAGCTGATAATTTAAATTGATTTCGACAGTTTCAGCTTCTCTAGGTTGTAAATTCGGGTCGCTTCCCGATCCCTGCCAGCCACCATAAAGTAGTCTGGCTGATGGTTCTTGATAGGCTTCGCCATAGAAAATCTTCAGAGTGGTTTTCCTCCATTGACCAACATAACCGGTTCTTACGCTGGATTTGGTGCCAAAAACAGAATGCCGGTCACTTCTTAGGCCGAAATGTAGACTTTGCTTTAACTTTTCTGTTGCTTTCCCTAATTGGTATTGCGAAAGAACATAGAGCCCTTTTTGATTAGTCATTTTACGATTATTGGCGAACGAGTCTCGGTTGGGGGGAAATGGCAATGGGTAATTATTGTCAATTAGTTGTGGAATTAGCGAAGGTCCAAAATTGATATTGTAAGCTTTTTGCAGATTCTTACGCTCGTAATCAAATCCGGTCAATAGCGTTAAATCGGTATTAACTTGCCAGTTAAGTTCGGCGGATGTGGTCCAGCTTTTATTTCTAGACTCCCAATAGGAGGCGTCGACAAGGCGTTGCGGATTTCCGGTATTGGGGTTGGTTGTTAAATAACCTTCGATAAAGAACGAATTTTTGTCGATATTACTGGTGCGATAACGAAGCAAAGTTTTGGCTAGTAAAGAGTCACTGATTTCATACTGCTGTTTCCAATGTGCGGAGTATTCACTCTCATACCATAACCCTGCGTCAGGTAGGGAATGATCGAAGGTATATTCGTATCCATATCCAGTCGCTAACTGCATATATTGCAAAGTCACCTCGGTCGTTTGATCGAACAAGCTTAATTCATAGGCTCTATTTTCATGTCTTGATTTGTTCTGTCCGGAGGTGAGTGCAAAATCACCCCAAATATCGGTATTTCGCAATAACGCCGGGTTAGTCCAGCGATAGTTCGAACTGTTAGAGGTATCTAAATCACCATCATCATAGCGACCGCTAATTCGAATTTTATAATCCAGCCAATCGGCAAAATGGCTAAAATCTGCGATTCGAGTGGCATTTTCTCCGAGCTGAAGAAAAACGCTGCTGCTATCGGACTCCTTTCGAGTAATAATGTTGATGATACCAACCACCGCATCATTACCGTAGGCCACCGATGCGGGACCATAAACCACTTCAATGTGTTTAATGTTCGACATCGGAAACGCCGCCATAATTTCCGCTTCGTTATTGTACAAATGATTAAATTTAATGCCGTCGATTAAGATCAGATAAGAACTGCCAATGGTATGACGAACGCCGCGCCAAAAGGTGTTGAAATAGTTATCGCCAAAGGTGCGGGTAACTTGGATACCGCCCAAATCGTCCAAAAGAAAGCTGAGGTCTTTATAGCCGCGACGCTGTAAATCGTCTTGAGTGATGACCTCGATAAACGCCGGGCTTTCATCGAGACTTTGTTCCCAACGAGAAACCGTGGAAACCTTGAGTTGTAGCAGCTCTTCTAAACTGAGCGAATAAATATCTTCTGAGTCATTGGCTAAAACAGGTAGACTCTCGCGTGAAATCAACAGCGCCAATAAAACCAAAAGCAGTCGATGTTTGAATAGAGCCATAGCCACAACGAATAGGCGAAGGGATACTAGTTAATATAGCTCAAATTCAGTATTTTGCGAATTCTGCGGACGACTGAAATAGTCCGTTTTTAAGTGACTAATTTTGCTCGATTATTTTTTATTTACAATTTTTTCTTTTTTATCGATATAGGCCACAGCTCGGTCGGGAAAATCTGTAAAAACGCCATCGACACCCACTTGAAACAGAAAAATATCCAGAAGCTGCTCGAAATCCTGCGCGTATGCGGGAATTCTAGAGGGTTCTTGTCGAAAGGTATAAGGATGAACTTGAAGCCCATTCTGATGCGCCGCACTGACCATATCGCTTATAATCAAGTGATCGGCAGTGGATTTGTCAGAGACAATCATTGGCTTCCAAGGTCCAATGGCATCGGCATACTCGGCAATTTTTGCCATTGCACCCGGTTCAAACATCCACTGGTAATCGTAAGCAACAAGTTGGCCGTCAACCATTCTCATTGTTTCGTTCCAGCTGGTTTCTGCGATGAGTTGCACTAGTTTCAAATTGAGGTTTAATTCCGGCATCAATTTAGTTTTGATGCGCTTGGTTTCGTCGGGGTCAAAACATTGTACAAAAGCTTTATCTTGCTGAGTTCGGTAGCCGTAGTTACCGAGAATTTTCAAGGTTAGCCTGCTTATATCTTTTCCTTCATTTAAATGAAACCAAGGCGCTTTGATCTCCACATAAACACCTATATCTTTTTCTCGGCTAAAATTAAGACCTTGGATTAACTCTATTTCTTCTTCCAAAGTAGCGACTTTAAAACTCGATTTAAACAGCGGAAAACGGCTTGGATAATCGGCGGTTTTCATTTGAGTTTTTGAATCGACAGAAAATCCCTCGGACATATTTAGCTGCTTAATTTCATTCAAAGTAAAGTCGATCGCCAGCCACCGTTTTTGATCCTGAACGATTCGAAAGCGTGTAGGGAAAACTTCCATCACATCGGTAACGCGATCTAAATAAGGGTCATGTAGAACCACTAAACGGTCATCTTTGGTCATCACGACATCTTGTTCGATGTAATCGGCATTCATTGCGTGGGCCATCGCTTTGGCGGCCAAAGAGTGTTCTGGTAAATAACCACTGGCACCCCGATGGGCAATGACTAGTTTATGCGACTGATTTTCAATTTTCATTGGTAATCCTTGCGAATTTTTGGGAGCTTGCTGATCTTGGCAGGCGCTTAACAATAATAAACTAAGCAACAGCATACCGCGAGATGATAAACGAGGTTGCATAAATTGGGATATTAAACGAGAAAAGTAGCCAATAACCTGATAACTAAATAGCAATTTCTTCATACTAATCTTATGCCTGTGAGTTCGTTTGTCTATGGGCGACTTCATGTTTGAGAGTGATAGCCATAAAAAAGATCGCGCCAATACAACCTGCGACTAATAAAATAAAACCACCATCCCAGCCGAAACCGTCGACAGTATAACCTAACGCAATATTAGCGATAGCGGAGCCGCCCAAATAACCAAATAAGCCGGTTAATCCCGCCGCGGTACCCGCTGCTTTTTTAGGGACTAGTTCGAGTGCATATAGTCCAATTAACATGACCGGTCCATAGATCAAAAATCCAATCGCCATCAGCGCCGCCATATCGACATTTGGATTACCCGCAGGATTGAGCCAATAGATAACGACAGCAAATAGAACCAATACCATGTATAAAATTGCCGCAGGCGAGCGCCTTCCATTAAACCATTTATCGCTCACCCAGCCGCAGATTAGCGTTCCTGGAATACCAGCCCATTCGTAAAATGCGTAAGCCCAAGTGCTTTCATTAAAATCGAAATTTTTAACTTCGTGTAAATAAGTAGGGGCCCAGTCAAGTACACCATATCGAATTAGATAAACAAAAGCGTTAGCAATAGCGATAAACCACAGCAATTTGTTATTAAGGACGTATTGCATAAAAATTTCTTTGGCTGATAACTCATTTTCGTGGTCTTTGCTATAATCTTTCGGATAATCATCTCGATGTTGATCGATCGGAGGCAAACCACAAGACTGCGGGGTATCTTTCATAATAAAAAAAATCGCTATCGCCAGCGCAGCGGCAACCGCTGCCGGTAGATAAAATGCCCCTCGCCAATCGTAAAAAAGCGCAACCCCAAAAACGCCAATAATGCCCATCAAACCACCACCGACATTGTGGGCGACGTTCCAAACAGAAACAACTTTACCGCGCTCATTGCCAGAAAACCAATGTACGATGGTACGGCCGCAAGCTGGCCAGCCCATGCCCTGAACCCAACCATTAATAAACAATAAAACAAACATCATACTAATTGTTTCAGTCGCCCAAGGCGCAAAGGCAAAAATAAACATGATAAAAGCTGAGCATAATAGACCCGCACTGAGAAAATATTTTGGGTTACTTCGATCCGAAATATTGCCCATTAGAAATTTGCTAAGACCGTAGGAAATCGAAATTGCAGAAAGGGCGATACCTAATTGGCCTTTGCTATAGCCATGTTCGGCAATTAGCGACGGCATCACCAAGGAAATGTTTTTTCTGACCAGATAATAACCAGCGTAGCCAGCAAAAATACCGACAAAAACTTGCAAACGTAATCGCTTATATTCAGAACTAATTTTGTCGTCGGCTATAATCGGTTGATGCGCCGCCGGCTTGAAAATACCGATCATGGTTTATTTTACCTGTTTTATTTTTATTGTTTCTTTTGTTCGCAATTTCGCAAAATTATCATCTAAAAACTCAGCCAGTATATCATTGAGAAAGCGATAACCTGTTTCTGTAGTTTGGATAATGTTAAGTTCTCGCTTTAACCAGCCTTTCTTAACACATTTTTCAACCACCGTTTCAATTTGAGAAAAAAGTAATCCGGTCGTTTGAAAAAAGAGATCTTGGTTGAAGCCATTTTTTAGCCGAAGCAGGTTCATCATAAATTCGAGCGGTAACTCCTGCGGCTCTAGAATTCGAATTTTATCAATAAAAGACGTTTTTGAATCGAGATAATTTTTAGGGCTGCGACGTTTGCTAGTTCGAATGATTTGCTGGGTATCGGCTCGGGTTATTTTTCCGTGGGCACCTGCACCAATTCCAAGATAGTCGCCAAATTGCCAGTAGTTGGTATTGTGCCAGCATTCGCTTTGGCCATGCTTACTAAAAGCGGAGATTTCATATCGCTCAAATTGATGTTCGGCCAAAAAAGCCAATCCTTGCTCGCTAATATCAGCCAATTGATCATCGTCAGCCATTTGCTTCGGCGGATGACGATAAAACTCGGTGTTGGGTTCGAGGGTCAATTGATACCAAGATAAGTGTTCTGGCTGGAGCTCAACGGCGACCTTTAAATCGTCGATCGCCTGCTGCACCGATTGATTTGGCAGTGCAAACATTAAGTCGATATTAATATTTTTAAAGCCGGCATTTCGGGCAATATCAAAAGCCTTTTTTGCTTCATCGGCCTTATGAATACGCCCCAATACCGACAGAAATTGATCATTAAAGCTTTGCGCCCCAATCGAAATACGATTAATGCCGGCTTGGTAAAAACCATTAAATTTTTCCGCTTCAACCGTACCAGGATTGGCTTCCATGGTGACTTCGGTATCGGCTAAAAAGGGTAGCCTTGCGCGAATGCCAGAAAGCAATCGATCGATGCCATGCACGCTGATAAGACTGGGGGTTCCGCCACCGATAAATATGCTGGTAAGCGACCTGCCCCAAATGGACGGCAGTTCCTGGTCTAAATCTGACAGTAATGCATCAATGTACTCAGCTTCAGGAATGAAGTTTTTAACGGCGTGAGAATTAAAATCGCAATAAGGGCATTTCTGCACGCACCAAGGAAAGTGAATGTAAAGTGAAAGTGGCGGTAGTTGGGTGATGGCCATTACTGTTCGACTTCTAGCGCTTTGGCATAAGCTTCAGCAAACAATCTTAGCGCCTTGCCGCGGTGACTGATAGCCGCTTTTTCTTGCGCCTCCAATTGCGCCGCAGTCTTTTGTGATTGTGGGCAATAAAAAATAGGGTCATAACCGAATCCACCTTTGCCAATTTCAGACTCTAACAAGGTGCCCTGCCAGCTGCCATGACAAACGATTGGCGTTGGATCGAGTGCATGTTTCATATACACAATAACGCAGTGAAAACGAGCCGTTCGTTTTTCGACAGGCACGTTTTTCAACTCATTTAGCAGTTTATCTAAATTTTCCTGATCCGAAGCTTTTTCTCCGGCAAATCGCGCTGAGTAAATGCCGGGCTTGCCATTTAAATAATCCACTTCAATACCCGAGTCATCGGCAATGGCCGGTAAATTCGTTTTCTGGCAGGCATGCCGCGCTTTGATAATGGCATTTTCGACAAAACTCAAACCATCCTCAATCGCGTCACTGACCCCATATTCTGATTGAGGGGCAAGATTTATATCATAGTCGCTCAAAATATCGGATAATTCGATAAGCTTCTTTTTGTTTCCACTGGCAAGAATGGTAGTTTTTGCGGCTGGCATCTGTCAGAATCTGTTTGCAAAGAAAGGGGAACCGATTTTAGCCCGTTTTGCTTTAAAATGAAATAAACCTTCGATAGGAATAATACTGATGAAACTTTATGGTATGGGAAAATCTCGTTCTTTTCGCGTTTTATGGGCATTGGAAGAAGCGGGTTTAAAATACGATTACGTTTCGGTCGCCTTTGGCAGCGATCAAGAAAATGGAACGGCCAGCGAGGCTTATCAAGCGCTTAATACACAAGGAAAAGTGCCTACCTTAGTGGATGGTGATTTAGTGGTAACGGAAAGCGGTGCGATCCTCAACTATATCGCTGCTAACAGCGCAAATCTTACATTGATCCCCTCTAATAGTATTAAAAAACGAGCAAAATATGATGAGTTTTGCTGCTTTGTTTTGACTGAATTAGAACAAGGATTATGGACCAATGGAAAACATCGATTTGCCTTGCCGGAAGCGCAAAGAATTCCCGATATCTTACCGACAGCTAACTGGGAATTTAATAAAGCGGTAAATAGCCTGCTAAAAATGTTTGACGGTGACGGTTATGTTTTAGGTGATGAATTTACCATGGCAGATGTTTTACTAGCCCATACTTTGTCATGGGCTGAAAGTTTCAAATTTGAAGTTCCAGATGAGTTGCTTACCTACAAAAATAAAATGTATTATCGAAAAAGTTGTAAGAAAGCGCTTAAATTGTTGGACGAAGTCTCGTAGCCATTGTCCTAAAAAAAGCCTCATCGACTAAAATAGTTCCACATCTTCTACTTCCGATTGTTTGTTCTGTCTAGCTTTAACTAAATTAGATTCACGTTGTATACCAGTTTTTTCGGCGACAGTGTCCATTAATGAGAAAATCATATCGGATGAGGTCATTAAAGTTTGAACAGCCTTTTGCTTGGCAGAGTTATTTCCCGATTGAGTATTTTCTATAATCTCAAAAAGCAGCTTATGCACTCTTATATGCTCTTTTTCTATCGCTTGGTATTCCGGTAGATCACCGAAGAATGTTTTACCGTCAGTATAAAACCATTTTCCAAAATAGCAGTCGTTATGTGAACAGGCATCTTTTTGGTCAATGTCTGCTAAGCCAAAAACATAAGCTTGCACCCGGGTCTTCCAAGCAAAATGGGAAGATTTCGCCGCGTGTAAAAGTAATCCGGGATCTTCGTCAATCTTAAACTCATTGATATTGTCATACATATGACGAATGGACATGCCCATATGATAAGAAGCTTGGCTGGTATCTTCCAAGCTACTGTTGAGCATTTTATTGAACTGATTGACATTACTGGTCATATTGGCCGATAAATTTTCGAACAATGGAACTTGTTTTTGAGTGATCTGCGCGATGTCACTATTGGTTTCCGAAATAGTGCCAACCGATTCGGTGATTAAGTTAAGCGCCGTTTCTGTTTCGTTAATTTTGGATAAACACGTTTCAGTTTGGTGGTTACTTTTTTTCATGACCTCAACAGTTCGACTGATGGAGGATTTTAGCCGCGCGATGATATTATCAATTTCATCGGTTGACTCTTGTGTCTTAATCGCTAAATTTCGTACTTCGTCCGCAACAACAGCAAAACCTCTTCCAGATTCTCCAGCACGAGCGGCTTCGATAGCAGCATTAAGAGATAGCAGATTGGTTTGTTCGGCTATACCTTTAATCACCGATGTAAAACTTTCTATCTCTTGGCTTTCACTTCGTAATTGTTCAACTACTTCGGAAGCGCCTTGAATTTCGCCAGCCAACGATTTAATGGCTTGGGTTGTGATTTCTGATATGTTTTTTCCATCCATGGCGTATTGGTTTGCTTGAATGGCGGACTCAGATGCGTTTTGCGAATTCTGTGCAATTTCCTGAACTTGGTTGAGCATCAGCTCTAAGTTTTGTTGTACTTCAACGGTTTCAACTTCCTGATTTTTTATGCCACTACTGGTACTTGAGGTAGCGTCGGACATTATGTTAGCCGCTTCGGATATATCGATGATTGATTGGTGGTTGTTACACAGATACAGATTAACCAGAACCATTAGTTGGTTATAAGAACCAGTGATTAAACCGATTTCGTCATTGCTCTTAAAGCTGAGTCTTTTGCCGAGATCGCGTTCGGTTCTGCTTTCACTGATTTGGCTGGAAATCGTTTTGAGTGGTTTGATAATTAGTTTTTGTAATATAAAGTAGAGTGCAATGAATAGTAACAATGCAATAATACCAATTGCTAATAGTTGCTCGTTAAGTGCGACTTTGGCCTGTGATACAAGGTTTTCAATTAAACGAATATCTTTTGCCACTAGCGCATAACCGACCGTATTTTTTTCGAAATCAGTAATTGCAATGGATTGATAGAGATAGTTTTCTGTTCGACCGGATTGCTCAGCATTTCCGGATGAGAGCTGTTGGATAAATATTTTATCGCTAAGTGTTATATCGGAGGCGAGTACATAAGTTTGATTGATGGATCTTGCACTAGTCAGTTTTGTGGCAATATTAAGATAATCTTTCTTCATAACTACGATCGTCTCGATCGATTCTTTTTTTAACTCCCTGATGATCACATCTAAATCAAGAATAAATTCGACACTTCCAAGGTATTGTCGAGAAATCATGACTGGAGAAATTCCACGTAATAATAGTCCTGCTCGGCCAATCTCTATCGCAGCAATAGGTGTGTGATTAGCAATAACCGCATTGATGGTTTTACGAAAGCTGGCTAAATCATCGCCATATTTGTTCTGTTTCCACATACGAACAAAACTATGCGCAGTTTTGTCATGTAAATGAATTTTGGGTTTTCCGAAGCGACTGTAGGTTTGGTAACTATCGACTATTTTGCTGAGACCACTAATCGCAATTTTGCGGTCGTTTTGTTGTAACGCATTAATAACCGAATGGTTTTGAGCAAGAGCCAAGGAGTTAGTGAGCACTGTTTCCTTAAGACCGACAAGTTGGGCATAGAATCTGCTTTCTAAGGCCAGTTTTTCTTTTTCGTAGACCTCTGAGCGGATCTGCTCGATACTGCTATTAAATGAGAACAGGATGATTATAGTAGCGATTAATACAGATATCCCAATCGGTATTGATAATTTGGTGGTCAAGTTCATAGTAGTTGTGTGTTATCCCTCTGTATTTACCATTGCTCCTTAAATTTTCGAAATTCTTACAGCTGGATTTATCGAAAGGCCGCAATTCAAGTCATTAGCTAAAGTGTAGTTCAAATTAATCGATTAAACCGATAATATTTAAGTTAAATCAGGAACTTTTATTTAGATTAATGCGATGGTAAATGATATTCTAAGTCACTAAAATAACCAGTTTCTTACGGACGTTTATGAGCCTTAAAGTAAAAAGTTTGTGTTGGGGGATCTCGCTGTTTTTCGCCTCAACGATTAACGCCGAGGAACAAAACTATTTGACCTTTGGTCTTTCACAAACACAAACTGATTATTTTGGAAATGGGGTTAGTCCGATAAAACCCGATAGCCAGTTGCTCGGTTATTCTCGACAAATTAATGACAATTGGCTATTCGACCTTAGTTACGAAAAAACCAGTGGCGAGGGTAGATGGTTAAATCGAGATGGGGTACTGCTCGATATATACGATCAGGCAGAAACGAAGTCTAAAACTATCGGATTGGCGATTTCTTGGCAAACGGAGGAATACAGTTTAGATTTATCTTATGCCATTGTCGAAACAGATGATCGCTCAATTTCTTTCATTCCAAGAATTCTTGAATCGGTGACCAGTGACGACAGTGTTAGCAGTTTTAGCTACAACCGCAGTGTTAATTTTGATAGTGATGCGGTTAGTCAATGGTCGCTCGATTGGACTGTGGGTGCCCAATATGCGAAATTAGATGTGAGCATTTTGGATGTTGTCAATACCGATCCAGTGATTAATGTTTCCACAGCTGTCCAACAAACGAGTTGGAGTGGTTTTTTCGATGTTGAACTTAGTTATTTAATTGAAGAAAGCGAGTTCTCTTGGTCACCTTATCTGGCTGGGAGTTGGAATTTTTCGGTTTCAGATAGGGGGGAAGAATTGGTCCTGATTTCGAGAGGTGATCGACAGCAGGTTTCAGATGAACCTTCTGGTCGATTTTCTTCAAGTTTTCGAATTCCTGATTCTGGCACTTGGGATATTGGCATCAGTGTTATTTGGGATAGCGGTTGGAGCGCTGATATTAATTATGGCCGAAATGTGGCGTCTGAATTCGAATTAGAGCGATTATCCTTTGCGGTTAGTGTCGCCTTCTAGCAGCCTTTCTTTTATGCATGCGTTTGAGTAGCTTGCGGCGTTTTTCTGGCGATAGTCGTCTGAATTTCTCTCTCAATTTCTTTCTCTGGTCAGGGCTTAAATTCTTAAACTGAGCAAAGGTTCTTCTTAAACGATCTTGAGTTTCCGGAGGAAGTTTTTTAAACCGGTCGAAGCGTTTCTTAAGCAAGTTTTTTTGCTCTTTAGGTAAACGATTCCATTTTTTAAAACGCTGTCCGGCAGTTTTCCGTTGTTCGGGAGTCATTTTTATCCAACGGTTTGCGCCTGTTACCAGTTTATTCTGACGAGTTTCTGGCAGTGCATTCCAATTTGATTCAAATGATTTAAGTAACTTCTGTACTTCTGGATTAAGACTATTCCAATCCTTGTGATTATTTTGTGATGCTTGCAGGCTACCGACAAAGATAAAACTTGCCAATAAAACGAATAGTAAATTTTTCATTGTATGTTCTCCTTTGCGGTTGCTTTGGTTGCTTTGGTTGATTCTTCATTTTTCATCGGTTGATTTACTTTTTTTTGCGAATTCTTTTGTTTCGGCGGGTCAAAGGATGTTTCAATGACTTCGCCTTGCATTTCTAACATATCCAATTGATCGACCGTCTCGCCATCTTTTTCTGTACTATTTGCCAAAAAGAGCAAAAATGCTTCATCAATGGCTAATTTTTCATCCTTTGTTTCTTCAGCCCTTATGTTCGAGCTGGTGAGAATCGGAATAAGGCAAAAAAATAACGTTTTAAGCCTGTTACAAAATGGCACTATCATCCGCCTCCGCCATCCAATAAACAAATTCCAAGTCATCCAACATTTCTAAATCTTCCTGTAATACTTCAGCGAACAAATTGGTCTCGCTTTCGATATTTTGAGGGACCAGTTGCCAAACAAGGGTGACTGCAATCAAAAAACTAAATGCACTCGCCGATTTCCAAAAGAAAGGCGTATAGCGCTTGTTTTCCAGTGCCGTCATTCGGGCTTGATTAAGCTTTCTTCGAATTTCAGGAGAAAGGTTATCAATACTTTCATTGAGCGATAGATTGACTTGCTCTTCGATGGATGTTTGTTCAACTGATTGATCTTGTTTACTCATCTTCTAGTGCCTTGGTTAATGCTTCCTTTGCTCGTGAGTAGTGTGTTTTTACACTGCCTTGGGAGCATTTCATTGCTAAAGCCGTTTCGATAACACTAAGCCCTTCCCAACTGCGCAATAAAAAACATTGCTGCTGACGTGGCGAGAGTTTTTTTAATGCGTGACTAACTTTCTGCAGTTTTTGTTGACCGGTTAACTCTCTTTCTGGGTTGATATGATCGCTGGCTTTACTGATTTCGTCCTCAAATTGTTCATCCTGTTGTGATGAATTTTTCCAAAAAAATATTCCGTTGTAAACTTTTCGACGTCTAAAGTAATCCATGATTCGACTTTGTAAAATTCGATAAAAAAGTGGTTTCCATTCTTGTGGAGGTTTGTCTGAATATTTCTCCACCAGTTTTATCATGGTATCTTGCACAATGTCGAGAGCATCAGCTTGATTTTTAGTCGCGATTTCAGCCATACGAAATGCCTTTTTTTCCACCTGTACTAAAAACTGTTCAATCGAAATATCCAGAGTCATTTCTCCGCATTGGCTACCCTGAGAATACACGATTGAACCGTTACTGTATATTGACATTGCCACTACTGCTTTTGCGTTGGGCATCAATGTCGACAGTAACGGTTGCATACATCAGTTTTCGTTTAGTTTAATTTAATTGCGATTTTAGCTGCAGAAAGCGTATTGCTATCGCTGGCGAATCCGCCAACGGCATGCATTAGGTCAATGCTATCGCCCTCGCTTAGTTTCAGCTGTAAAACACTAGTAAAGTCCGAAAAATTCGAGAAGGAAATAATACCGGCACTGGTCTTAATGGTGTATAAACCTCGGTCGCCTAATGGAACCATAACAACTGAGCTACTTAAGCTTGTTAAGTCGGTACGGATACCCCCTTGAACCAATTTATAAACGCCGTCTTCTCCGGGATTGTCGGTATTAATGGTTAGGCTGAGCGCGCTGATATCACTAAAAGCGACCACGCCATCGGCATTGGGCCAATTGACGACTAACTGACTTCTAGACTGTGCGTAATTGATCACCGTTAAAGCGTTAAAATCGGCTGGTGCTGCGCCAAAGGAATTAATAAATCCGCTGACTCGTACCGGATCATTTGACTGTAAGTTACTTACCACTAAATTAGCGATAGATACTTCGTAGTTGCTAGGGTCCGCGTCAAAACTAGCATCCATACCGGTTCCAGAGAAATTATAGGCATCCGGCGCTCTGCCTTGTAAAGCTTGAAGGCCAAGGTTTAATGTCAAACTATCGTCAGAAATGGCATGACCTGAGGCATGAGTCAGTCTCATTCGAATGGCTCCTTGTGTCGCATCTAATGTCGTGCCGTCGTCTTGTACACTTAGGGTACCAAGAATAGTGACCGCTTGACCGACCGATAAATCATCGATAGTGACGCTATCTTGAAGCCGACGGTTTTTAGAAACCTTGGTGGTCGTGTCGATTAAAACGGAGACTTGATCATCAAACGTCACGGTACCGTCTTGCCGAATTAAGGACGCACCATTAACTGTTAGGGTATTACCTTCTCTGGCTATAATCACCCCAGTTGCACCATCTTTATCAGCGCCAGGAACGCCCGAGCCTGCTATTACGGTGATAGCTGTAAAACTATCGGATGCGCGGTTAAAGATGCCTAAGGTTAAGGTTGGACTACCAACATTCAAACTAGCCATTTGAGTTAGTCCGGCGGCGCCAACAAAAGCTTCACCATCAATTTCAAAATTAGTTTGGTCGTTAGTACTAACGTTGATACCGCCAAATCTGCCGCTCACTCGATGAAAAGGTCTAACTGAGATTCGAAATGAGGCGGCGGCTTCATCGACGCTGATTAACGGGCCTCTAACTCTAAATTCTTTCGCTAAAACAGGGTCAACCTCAGCGACAATAAAGGGTTCTGTAGTGACAGTCACAGGATCGGTGGTTAAGTCGACAGTATGCGACGCCGACAAGTTAAAATCGATTTCCAATAACGCAGGCCGGCGTCTAGCAATGACTAATCGATTGTCTTCATCTAACTGTAATTGAAGAGTTTCAGTGGTCAGCGCCGCACCGTTTTCGTCAACCATATTGGCGGCAACGGCGACGCCGTCTTTTTCAACTTGAATATCAGCGTTAGAATAATCAATGGTAATGCTACCCGAGGTGTATATACCTGCGGGAATGGTGGCTGCTGTTGCCAGCTCACTCACCTCAACGTAGTCAGCGAAATTGACTGACTGAGTTGACGGCATTACTGACACCTGAGTTCCGTCGGCTCGAAAAAGCTCGAGTCCTGTCACATCAACGGTGTAATTAAGGAAGTCGCCATCAGCATCGGTAATGCCCAGTAATAAGGTTCCACAGCTATCGTCGTCATTTTGTTGATCTTGGGTGGTGCATTCTTCTTCGGCGACCGCAACCGAAGTGGTTTCTGGTTCGCTGCTACCGCCGCCGCAAGCCGTGAGTGAAATTAAAAATAGGCTAATGAGTAGCCCTTTGAAGTTGTTTTTTAAATGAATCATTGTTTTTCTCCTTTGTATGTATAGGAGTTAAAACGAACTGGCTTGAGAAGGGTTGACAATGGACTGAAGTTTATTTGAATTAATGCGGTAAATTAAAGACGTTATATGCGGGTATAGCCGTTAACGTCTTTAATCAGGCACCTATAGCGAGATAGGTATAAAATTAATTAGTCGACAAAAACCTGTTTTTTAAATTTAATTGGGATCAGTTTACCAACTTTTTGAGGTTGGACATTGATATCAAAACTGAGCCTTTCGCCGTTATTAATTGGAAATGTCGCAATATAATAAATCGCGCCGGCTTCTTTAATCTCTTTGAAAGAAAGTGATTTAACTTGCCCGGCCAAACTGGCTCCGTGCCCGAAAACATTACTGATCACGGCCGTACCACCTTCTTTGTCGGACTTTTGTATGATACTGATATTGAGTAAACCAATATTTTTACTGCGTTTTATGCCGTACTGTGTAGCAATTTTTGGTGCAATAAATGAGGAATTGAGTAAATTATAATGCACCGTGTATTCGCCGACAGAATGAGTTTCAGCTCGCGCTGAATTGGCGAACAAGACTAGGGTGAATAAAGCAAACAATGTGATAACTGTTGAACGATACATATCATAACTCCTTAAAAGATAGGGTAATTGACTGCACAGTGATTATTCTAGGATTTTTCCGCTTAACCTAATGATTAATTCTAGTGGTTACGCTCTATTTTAGCTAGTGAATCTTATCAAACTCAGCACAGAAATCAGCCGCTTTAGTCTGGAAAGTCCCCGTTAACTCTAACTATCTCTTTGATAATATTAATTAATATTGTTTTTGACTCGACATTGGCGTATTTAATGAGGATTATTGGATGATGCTGGGTGTTTTTCCTTTTGCTTGATTAATACTTACGCCGTGAAGCTGCAGAGAGGGGAACGATATTACTGGGCTTAGTTTGTATTGGCTCAATTAACGTTCTATTTTCTAATGAATTTGATAGATCTAAAGCAGTCTCCCGCTCCATTTCCAAATCGGATAGAAGATTGTGAATGGCCTTTAATTTCCCTTCAATATTCGATTCTGATTTTCTTAATTCATTTAATTCTTCGCGGTGCGAAATAATCATGTGGTGATGAATGCGTAGTTGTTGATTAAGCGGATTAACCACACTTTGAGTCCAATCAATCAATTCTTTTCGGGTCTCTTTAAAGAAATTCATTACGTCGGTTACGGTGCCAGAAAAGAAGCGTTTGACCGCCACTGAGTGCTCAGTAAATGTCGTAAAAAAATTTTTATTCAATTTATCAGAACGAGCAATAATTTGATTCAACTGTTTATTTAATTTGACGATAGGGAAAGGTCTGGGCTCTAGTAATTCGATATTAAAATCGGCTGAAAATTTCTTATATAGAGAGTTGGCCATTTTATTGGTTAATTCTGCTTCGCGGCTCAGTTCTGCCATAATGGTTTTAATGGAAATAAAGAATTGTTTCATTTGCCGAAATAGACCGATGGTTGTTCGACTGTTGACCAGTTCATCCAAAGTGATTTCGACCTCTTTGGCAAGCGCTTTTGAACCAATAACGGAAAGTAAAATTTTAGTTTGGCGTTCTAATAATCGTTGGCTTGGGGAGACTGACAAGGATTTTTTACGGAACTCCATTAGCGCGGTGGAATTTGTCTCGAGTAATTCACCAATTTTTTCTCGATTGCAACCGGTTAAAGATTCCAGTTCTTTTTCTTGAGAAAAGAGCCGATCGTGTTTGTTATTTAAAACCTGTAAAGATTCGTGAATTAAACTTTTTGTTTCTTCAATAGTTGAACTGGTTAATAATTTTTCTTTATTGGTTAGTAGGCTGGTTGAAAGAATATGTTCTAACTCTTCTATATGACTCTTAACCAACAATGGCTTGTCGTTTCGTACTTTTGCCACTAGCCCTTTTTGTGCAGAAACGGGTAAAACGTTTCTCGGGTCAAGCTGAAGTTGTCGGGCAGTGGTATTAATCATTCGTTTTAGAGCTTTATCAATTTTTTTGCGACTGGATAACTCATCCCACAAAGTATCAATTTTATTTAATACAGCAAATAGTCCTAAATCTTCCTTGTCTTCGATATTTTGAATATAGTCTTCCCAAACCGCCATATCTGATGCTGTAACGCCGGTATCTGCAGAAAGTAAAAAGACAATTGCTTGTACTTGCGGCAATAGCTTAAGGGTTAATTCGGGTTCACTTCCCAAAGCGTTGAGCCCAGGGGTATCCAAAATGCATAGGCCCTGTTTTAGCAATGGGTGCGGGAAACTGACCATTGCGTGCCGCCAGGACGGAATTTCAACCATTTTTTCGTCGTCACCACATTTTTCTAACATGGCTAAATCGAAACCCAGTTTGGTGGCTTCGGCAATGGTAACTTTTTTAGTTTGAGTAATTGTGTGCAAGGCTAATGTCATTTCGTGCGCCGAGCTGGTCATCAATGGTACTTCGGTCCATAGATTCGGCATGGTGCGATATTCGGTTAGCGTGGTTTGATCTAAACGGGTTTCTATCGGCAATAAACGCAGATAGGGACGCTGCTCCTTTTTATCATAAAATAGCTCGGTAGGGCACATAGTGGTGCGGCCCGCTTCAGAGGGTAAAATTCGTTGGCCGTACTCGGCAAAAAATAAGGAATTAATTAATTCGGTTTTACCACGAGAAAATTCGCCGACAAAAGCGATGGTCAAATATTCGTTCTTTAGAGATTCTTGTAAGGTGAATAAGCGTTTGTCGATTTCTTCATTGAATAAATCATTGCGACGTAACCACAGTCGGAAACGACTAAGCGTTTTACCAATGTCTGATTTCCAGTTGCTAAAATGGTCGATATTTTCAGAAAAATTATGGCTCATAGTACTTTTGTTTTATTCTCATTGATTGCCTGTTTGTACAAATAATGTACAGTCTTTAAAAAAGAATAGCAGAAAAGCGAATAAAATCCGCAATATAGGTCACAAAGTTAGAGGAATATCTCAAAATAATGATTAATTTTTGATTAATGGTTCATTTCGAGGATTAGTGGCAAGGCCAATGAGTGACGATATAGTCACCATTGGTAAAATTAGCGTCCTTTTATCTCATTTATTGATAGTTTTTCCGCAGTAAGCGCCGAAGCATTTGGCTAGTAGGCGATCTGAATAATAAGTGGAACGCCCCAATAGTTAATCGATTTGTATATGAAAAAGAGGAAAAGGCTTGCGACCATTGGCGCTAAATCGATGACTTGGCTGGGTGGTAACATTTTTCTAAACTTCGCGACCACCGGCTCGCTTATCTGGCCGATAACTGAAATGATTGGGCTGTAGCCACCCGGTGAAATCCAACTGATAATCACTCGGACTAATATCATGAATAAAAACAGTCGAATGATGCTTTGAACTAAATCTACGATTGAATATAGAACTAAATAAATAATATTGAGTTCTGTGCCAGCGGAAATTGCAAATATAAAAAGCAGCTTTAGTAAGATGACAATATAAGCGAGCAGTAACGAAGAGACGTCAATTCCGCCAAAACCGGGAACGATTTTTCGAATGGGTTTGATTAACGGATCAGTTGCTTTGACCACTAATTGAGACAGAGGATTATAAAAATCAGCCCTAAAATATTGTAAGAAAAATCTTAGGAGAATGATGGTAATGTATAGCCCAACCAAGATGTCGACAATTTCTATAAAAGGATTCATTTAGGATTTTTCTCCAAGCTCTTTTCCGCGAACAATTGCCGCAGAAACCGCTTCTTTAATAATTTTTGAAAAGTGATTTTGTTCAAAACTAGCGATAGCTGCCGCTGTTGTTCCACCGGGGGAGGTAACCGCTTTTTGCAGATCCGCTAGCGATTGTTCCTGTTGATGCTCCGCCATACTGGCCGAACCTTGTACTGCTTTGGTGGCCAAGTTTCTTGCGCTAATCGGGTCCATTCCAGCGGCAATCGCTTGTTCTACCATCGCCTCAATAAATAGAAAAACATACGCCGGAGCGCTACCAGCAATGGCTGTTACCACATCCATTAATTCTTCTTTTTCGACCCATTGCGAACTGCCGACAGCGTTAAAAATTGAATGAGCTATTTTCTTTTGCTGCGCAGACGTTTGTTGGTTAGCAAATAGCCCGGTTGCACCTTGACCAATGGTCGCTGGGGTATTGGGCATGGCGCGAACAATAGCCAGATTTTGTTTGAAAGACCGAGCAATACTCGCGGTCGTTTTTCCCGCGGCTATCGAAATAATGAGTTTGCTGCTTAAATCGAACTCGCTGAGTTGTTGGCAAACCTTTGGCTGAATTTGCGGTTTAATTGCTAGAATAATCACTGAGGCGAACTCGACAATCTTTTGATTATCGGTGCTAATTTGCACATTCGTGACGTTACTCAATTGTTGTAGTTTTTCGGGGCTGCGGTTGCTGACGATAATATTTTGCGGTTTAAAGCCTTTAGCGACTAGTCCTCGGACAATCGCTGAGCTCATGTTACCGCAACCGATGAAACCGATGGTTAAGGCGGAATTTTCTAAATTGTTAGGTTCACTATTCACGGGTCTAATTCACTCTTTTCCCAAACAATGCGGTGCCCACACGAACCATGGTTGAGCCCTCGGCAATAGCGGCTTCTATATCATTGCTCATGCCAATTGATAACGTATCCATTTGTGGAAATTGTCGTTTGGCTTTGTTAAAGCAATTAGCGATTTGTTGATACTGCTTCATTTGAGCTTCTAACCCTTCCGTTTTTGGCGGGATCGCCATGATTCCTCTCAATTGTATATTGGGTAATTGATCGGCTAATTCAAGCAATTCAGTCAATTGCTCTGGTTTGACACCTTTTTTTTGAGCTTCATCAAAATAATTAAGTTGGATGCAAACATTGAGAGGGCGTAATTCGGTGGGACGCTGTTGACTAAGCCTCCGCAGTAGTTTTTCCCGATCAACGCTTTGCACCCAGTCAAAATGGCGGGCAATGGGTGCCGTTTTATTACTCTGAATGGGACCGATAAAATGCCAGACAATATCGGGATTATTGATCGATCGAATCTTATCAACCGCCTCCTGAAGGTAGCTTTCTCCAAATTCTGTGATACCTGCCTCATAAGCGGCTTGAATTGCGGTTGCCGGATGTGTTTTACTCACTGCCAATAGTGTTAACTCGTTGATGTTAATGTGATATTTTAGGCAGATGTGCTCAATATCTTGTTTCACATTTTGAATGCGATGGGCTAAAGTCATGGTTGTTTTTGGGCCTTGTCCAAGTTTCTAAGCTGAACATTGAAACCTGCATTTTCATTGATAACGGGTATATATGTCGCAAAATAACCATTTCGGCGGTTAATAGTATGAAATCTCTATTCTTTTTTTCGAGATTTCTACTAGTATCTTAACATTGGATGTAATTTTATAACAAAAAAGAAAATTGTTTGGGTGAAGCTTCATGGATATAACTGAATTACTCGCTTTTAGCGTAAAAAACAAAGCATCGGATCTGCATTTATCGGCGGGATTGCCGCCAATGATACGAGTGGATGGCGATGTTAGGCGGATCAATGTCCCGCCGATGGATCACAAAATGGTGCATAGCTTGGTTTATGACATCATGAATGATAAGCAGCGAAAGGATTTTGAAGAATTTTTGGAAACCGATTTCTCGTTCGCGTTACCAGGGATCGCTCGTTTTCGTGTTAATGCGTTTAATCAAAATCGCGGCGCATCAGCGGTATTTAGAACCATTCCCTCACAAGTTTTGACTCTCGAAGAATTAGCCGCACCTTCCATTTTTAAAGAAATGTGTATGCACCCTCGCGGTTTAGTTCTGGTGACCGGGCCGACGGGTTCCGGTAAAAGTACGACACTGGCGGCGATGATCGATTACATCAACGATAATCATTATGGTCACGTTTTGACCATTGAAGACCCCATCGAATTTGTTCATGAGAGTAAAAAATGTTTGATGAACCAACGTGAAGTTCATCGTGATACCCTCGGCTTTAGTGAAGCATTACGTTCCGCGCTTCGTGAAGATCCCGATATTATTCTGATTGGTGAGTTACGTGATTTAGAAACTATTCGACTTGCGCTAACCGCTGCTGAAACTGGCCATTTGGTTTTTGGTACTTTGCATACTTCTTCAGCTGCAAAAACCATTGATAGAATTATCGATGTATTTCCAGCGGCAGAAAAAGATATGACTCGCTCAATGTTATCGGAATCTTTACAAGCGGTCATTTCACAAACATTGTTGAAAAAGAACGGTGGTGGCCGAGTGGCGGCCCATGAAATTATGATCGGAACGCCAGCAATTCGAAACTTAATCCGAGAAGATAAAGTGGCGCAAATGTACAGTGCCATTCAAACCGGTTTAGGCGTCGGTATGCAAACCCTTGATCAATGTTTAAAAGATTTGTTAGGCAAAGGTTTAATTAGTCGAGAAGACGCCAGACATTCTGCCAAGAATAAGGAAGAGTTTTAATGGATTTTGAAGGCCTACTCAAATTAATGGTGACCAAAAAGGCGTCGGATCTTTTTATCACTGCGGGCGTGCCACCCAGTATTAAAATTCATGGAAAAGTGATGCCAGTCACCCAGCGAGCGCTCACGCCAGAAAAAGCGCGCGAAGTGGTGCTAAGTGTTATGAACGAAGAACAGCGTCGAGAATTTGCTCGGGCGCACGAATGTAATTTTGCGATTAGCGCTGCTGGCATCGGTCGTTATCGTGTTAGTGCTTTTCAACAAAGAAATCACGTTGGTATGGTTTTAAGACGAATCGAAACCACTATTCCCACGATTGAAGAACTACGATTACCTAATATTCTAAAAAAATTATCTTTAACGAAAAGAGGCTTGGTTATTTTTGTTGGCGCAACTGGCACCGGTAAATCAACCTCCTTAGCGTCCATGATTGGTTATCGAAATCGATCGACTACCGGTCACATTATTTCCATTGAAGATCCCATCGAATTTGTTCATAACCACGATAAATGTATTATTACTCAACGTGAAGTTGGTATTGATACTGACTCTTTTGATACGGCTCTAAAAAATACCTTACGGCAAGCGCCGGATGTCATTTTAATCGGTGAAGTTAGAACCAGTGAAACGATGGATTATGCAGTAGCGTTCGCGGAAACCGGTCATCTTTGTATGTGTACTTTGCACGCCAATAATGCCAATCAGGCGCTTGATAGAATTCTCCATTTTTTCCCTCGAGAAAAACATGACCAAGTTTTAATGGATTTATCATTAAACTTGCGAGCAATTGTCGCTCAGCAATTAATCCCAACGCCCGATGGCAAAGGTCGACGTCCCGCAATTGAAATTATGATCAATACGCCGCTGGTTTCCGATCATATTCGTAAAGGCGAATTACATTTGCTGAAGGACTTAATGGCAAAATCGAATGAACAAGGTATGCAGACTTTTGATCAATCATTATTTGCCTTGTTTAAGTCCGGTGAAGTGACTTATGAAGACGCACTGCATCATGCGGATTCACCGAATGACTTACGTTTGATGATTAAACTGGATTCTTCTGAAAGTGGTGAGCCGGTGTTTGATAATGGCATGGGGGGCATGTCCCTAGAAGAGCAAGACCCCCGCTGACGAATCATTTTACCTCCAAAATCGGCTATTTCCGCGTTGGGAAATGGTCACATAGATGTCTATGCTCCCATTTCCCGCCTTGAACTAGCCAATTTTTGAGGCAAACTGATTCGCCAGCTTCCAATGGTTTAGGCGGGCTTGCTAGCTTCGCTATCTCGCGGGGGTTTGCTTGCTGGCTTTGCCATCTCGGGAGGCTTGTCGGCTTTGCCGGCTCGCGGGCTTTGCTTGCTGGCTTTGCCATCTCGGGGGGCTTGTCGGCTTTGCCGGCTCGCGGGGCTTGCTTGCTGGCTTTGCCATCTCGGGGGGCTTGTCGGCTTTGCCGGCTCGCGGGATTGGCTTGATGGCTTTGCCATCTAGTTACGCTAATTGTTTGTTCTTTGTAGGTCGTGAACCCTTTCGCGACAAAACTTTCGCTACCCTTACAGTCGTTGAAAAGAACTACTAATCCTCGCGGGATTAACTTGATGGCTTTGCCATCTCGTTACGCTAATTGTTTGCTCTTTGTAGGTCGTGAACCCTTTCGCGACAAACTTTCGCTACTCTCATAGTCGTTGAAAAGGAATGCTTATACTGACCACACCGCAATTTTTTCCGCCTATATTAATCAAATGTCCACTTTTTTCTTGAGCAATAAGATTACCTACCTTTAGAACGATTAATTCTGATCCAGCCTGTTATTGGTGGCATAATGACTGCCTACTTAGATCTACAACAGCGATCTGATTTTTATGCCAATCACTCTTTTTGTTACTTTTATTTTGCTTTTTATTATCGCGTTTATTGGTAATCGTGTGAGTAAACTGCCCAGCAATATTTGGCTTTTATTTCTGGCACAACCATTAGCTTTATCTTCAGCGTCTATGGTGGTATTGGCCGGTGGTTTATTAGGCGCGGAGATAGCGCCTAGCCCTGAATTGGCGACTTTACCTTTAACCTTTATGATTTTAATGACCGCAGGCGGTGTGGTTCCTGCCGCGATGATGATGAAAAAAATGGGGCGACGAATCGGTACTATGCTTGGATTATTGAGTGCGGTTATCGGCGGTTTAGTTGCAGCAACTGCTGCGGTTTATGCAAATTTTGTCATGCTCATTATTGCTGCTGGTTTGTTGGGATTTAGTATGGCGTTTGTGGCGCAAATGCGATTTGCCGCAATTGAAAGTTTATCCGACCCAAAAGATTCACCCAAAGCGATTTCAGTATTGATGATCGGTAGCATGTTCGCCGCAGTATTAGGGCCGGAAGTCGCTGCGGTCGGAAAAGATTGGATCGAATCGCCTTATGGCTTTGCAGGATCGTTTGCTGGCTTATCGCTAATGATCATCGTCGCAATCTTTTTTATTTCCAGACTCGCGCCAATCGGCGTTGCCGAACAAGCTGGCAGCGAGGTTTCACGCAAGCTGTCCGAAATTATTAAACAGCCCATTTTTATCATTTCCGTCTGCTCGGGTGCGATTGCTTATGGTGTGATGAGTTATGTGATGACAGCTTCACCCTTAAGCATGCATCAAATTGATGGCCATGATTTGCTGGCGACTAAGTGGGTTATCCAAAGTCATATTATTGCGATGTATTTACCGTCGCTCTTTTCGGCCTATTTGATTGCGTTTTTTGGCATCCGAAAATTAATGGCAATGGGCACAAGCCTCTATTTCCTCGTTGTACTGGTTGCCTTATCGGGGCAGCAAGTGATGCATTACTGGTGGGCAATGGTTCTTCTCGGCATTGGTTGGAATTTCTTGTTTACCAGCGGCACCATTCTTTTACCAGAGTCTTATCAACCGAATGAGCGATTTAAGGTTCAGGCGAGTAACGATTTTCTAATATTCTTTGTGCAAGCAATGGCATCTTTATCGGCGGGCTGGATTTTGTTTAGCCAAGGTTGGAGCTTATTAATTAAGGTCATTGTGCCGATATTGTTGTTAATGTTCTTGGTTTCCTCGTGGTTTTTTAGATTACGAATGAAAGCCGATAAACAGGCTCAATCTAATTAGTCTAATTTTCACAAGGTGTTGATTTTTGGTCTATATTTAAATCTGTGAGCCTAGTCTTATTCAAAATCTGGGCGTCGTCTAAAAGAACGGATAACATGGAGAATCACTTTCGGTAACTGCCTTAACCTCTGGATAAAGCAAACTACCGACACCCCCTATGAAGTGCACAATTTTAATCATAGCTGTCATTTCTTTTACTTTAATGGTTTCCGGCGAAACGATTTCGGCTGATATTGTCGAAAATAATATTTTAACGGTAGAAGAAAACGGCGATTACGCAGCTTCAATTACTACACCGCTTAAAATCTCAATTATGCAGGAAAACCCGCCGCTAAGTATGTTGATGCCGGACGGGCAACCCACAGGATTATATGTGGAATTTTGGCAGCTTTGGTCAAAAGTTAACCATGTGCCAGTCAGTTTTGAGCCAAGTAGCTTTATTAATAATTTAAAAGCGCTTAAAGAGCGAAAAGTCGATTTTCATGCCGGTCTATTCGTTAATGATGAAAGGCTCACTTGGGCGGATTTTTCGGTGCCTATTCATCGGGTGACCAGTGGTGTTTTCTTTTCAAATCAAAAACCGTTACAGTTAAAAGAGTTAGGCAACAGAAAAATAGGTGTTCAAAAAGGCTCGCACCAATCCTACCAATTAGCGGCTAATTTTCCTAATTTGAATATTTTGGAGTATGAAGACGCGGTGGTGATGATAACCGCTCTTCTTGAGCACGACATTGAAGCCTTAGTCAGCGAAATTCCTTACCTCAATGCGGAGTTAGGTCGTATGGGGCTACGTGGAACGTTAACTTTAAGCGAGGAGTCCTTTAGCACCAATAGTGTTCATGCACTAATCCCAAAAGGTAATCCGAAATTCGTGGAAATGATCAACGACGGTATTCGAAATATTCCTGTTTCAATGTTGACCGACCTTGAAAAAAAATGGTTACCACAAGGGCCGTTTTATTACCAAAATAGGTCACTTGTTTCAGTTTCCAGTTTATCAGCAATGGAGCAAGATTGGTTAATACCTCACTCGAATTTTATCTTAGGTGTGGCGCCATCGCTACCACCATTTGAAGAGATTAATAGTGAAGGTAAGTACATTGGAATTAGTTCAGACTTTGCCAGTATTGTAGCGGACAAATTATCCATAAAAATGCTGCCTCTGACAGGTTTAACTTGGCCAGAAGTGATGAAAAAAGCAGAGTCGGGTCAAATCGATATTCTACCGGCCGTCGTAAAAACGAAAAAACGAGAAGTTTTTTTAAGTTTTACTAAACCTTATTATTCATTTCCACTGGTCATTGCCACAAACTCCAATCATTATTCCATCGAAAGCTTAGACGACCTCGATTATCGAAAAGTAGGCGTTGGAAAAAGTACTCCCGCTGAAGAATTGTTACGACTTAATCATCCCAAATTAAAAATCATTACAATTGAAAATGTGAACGAAGGATTGACTCGTTTAAACAACGGAGAACTGGATGCCGTGGTGCATAATTTTGGCGTTATTAGCTATGCCATTAATCGTTCCAATTATTCCAATATTAAGGTAGTCGCCCAGACTCCATATACTTTGGATATTTCGATGGGGGTACGAAAAGGCTTAGAGCCTTTAATACCCATATTAAATAAAACATTGTCTACTATCGATAGTAAAAAACGAACCTCAATTATTAATAGTTGGTTAACCGTGAAGGCGAATCTAGGGATCGACTATACAACCATATTGTGGTGGAGCTTGCCGATAGTCTCAGTGTTTTTGATTATCATTTGGCTGGTTACCCGTGCCAATCAGCGCATGCAATTTGAAATAACAGAAAGAAGTCGTGTTGAACAATCTCTCGAATTGGCAATGGAGCAAGCTAATATCGCTAAAGAGCAAGCTGTCTCTGCCAATAAAGCAAAAGATACATTTTTGGCAAATATGAGTCACGAAATTCGAACGCCTATGAACGCGGTAATGGGAATGTCACATCTACTGGGGTTATCTAAGCTTGATCAAGAGCAAAAAAATTATGTCAAAGTGCTGGATAATTCAGCATCTAATTTATTGCTGTTGATCGATGGAATTCTCGACCTATCGAAAATCGAAGCCGGAAAACTCGATCTCGAAATAGTGCCTTTTACCATGCATAGTATTTTAGATAATATTATTGTTCAAACGGAATTAAGCCTCAATAAAGAGATAAAACTAAGTCAGAATATTTCAGAACAAGTGCCTGCAACTTTGCTCGGCGATCCATTGCGAATCGGGCAAATCCTGCTTAATCTAGTAAGTAACGCGGTGAAGTTCACTGAGCAAGGCGAAATTAATATCTCAATAGACCTATCGGATAAAACGCCTGACAGTGTCATTTTACAATTCTCAGTTTCAGACACTGGGATTGGCATGACAGCTGAGCAAATGGAGCGACTATTTACCGTTTACAGCCAGGCTGATAGTTCGACTACTCGAAAATATGGTGGTACCGGATTAGGTTTATCAATCTGTCGAAAATTGTGTGAAAAAATGAACGGACAAATTTGGGTGGATAGTGAAGTTGGCGTCGGCAGTATTTTTCATTGTACCGTCTCTTTTGGGTATTCCGAGCTTGAAATAGGCAACGAAAAATCCAGTCAAAATAAAGATTCTAAACTACTATCGGAAAACCTCTCTGATGGACAATCGAACAAACAAAAATATTTTCCTTCACTAGCCAAAAAGAAAGTTTTAGTGGTTGATGATAATCACATTAATTTGAGTATTGCGAGCAAAATTTTGACCAAAGCTGGCATCTTGATTGAAACGGCAAATAATGGCAAAGTAGCCATCGAAAAACTTCAAGAAAATAATTTTGATGCCGTGTTAATGGACATTCAAATGCCCGAAATGGATGGTTACACAGCTACACGACAAATAAGAAAAATTAAACGCTATCAAGATTTACCCATCATTGCTCTTTCGGCCAATATGATGTCGCAAGATGTAAATAAGTCGCTTGAAATTGGAATGAATGCGCATATCGGTAAGCCAATCAATGTCCAACATTTGCTGGCGACTTTGGCGAAGTTGATTGGGTGAGCAAATAGCTGACGGACGGTGTCGCGAACTAGTTAATGCGATTGAGAAATATTATTTTGTAATACAAAATACATGAGCTTTAATAGATCCCTAAATTTCATTGCTCATCAGTACGTGAGTCCTCGGAATCACTTAGAACAATCTTTGCGGTATCCATTGGAAGCACATAAATCATAGGCTTGTGTTATTAACAACATTGTTGACTGAGGTAGCCATTGATTAATCAGGTATTATGCGGAACTAGATAGAGTTGGTAATTATTACTAAATTAGAGATCAATGATTGCGACTAACTTCCAGACTTACCATTCCAAGCTTGAGCGACTAATTGGCAACTACCATCTTTCTTTTTAACCAAATCGACGCTGTGCATTTTGACGTTGGCTAATCCGTAAATGAATTCAACATTTCCAAAGTAGCTAATAAAACCGTCATGATAGGTTGTTTGATCGGCTCGGATTTCTAAATCGCAGGATTTTAAGTTGATTATTGAAGGTGCGATCACTCGGGCATTTGCAAAAGAAGCGCTTAGTAATGATACGATTGTTATTAGTATCATTTTTAGTCGAACTTGATTCATGAAAGATGCCCCCGTTTTATTAGTTGAAAAAATGTTAACCGATGAACTAAATCGATTTGCTTCAATAATTGTGAAGTATACAGATTTTTAACCCTGTTACAAGTGTAGAGCGGGAAAAGTGCAATATATTCAACATTTAATTGCTCATTTATTGCTCGGTGAGATAGAAAACCCCATTTATTTTCCGTAGGTGCGCGCCTCTGTGCCGCAAAAGGACTCATAGAAAACGCCAAGACCGACCCTTCTTTGAGGAAAAGACTCAATAATCCATTACAATGATGCAATTTTTAATGAGGCAGAAACAAAAGAAAGCTACAAATATTGTTCGATGGTTGTAAAAAAACGAGCACGATTAATCGGTTTACCAATGTAGTCATTCATGCCGTGTTGTAGGCATTTTTCTTTATCACCTTTCATCACGTTGGCAGTCATGGCGATAATAGGTAGCTTTTCGAATGCAATCGAACGCCTTATTGCTTCTGAGGCTTGATAACCATCCATAATCGGCATTTGCATATCCATTAGGACTAAATCGAATGTCTGCTGTTTGCAAGCTTCGACGGCGAGCTGTCCGTTTTCTGCAATAACCACTTCCGCACCGGCTTGACGTAAAATCTCTTTTGCGACTTGCTGATTGATAACATTGTCTTCCGCCAATAATATTTTTTTACCAATTAACTTTTCTCTTACACGGCTTTCTTTTCGAGCGTTAGGGTTTTCGACCTCATGATTTCTCTTTCTATCTTGCTGTTTCGTTGTTTGTTCGATCAAAAGTGAAAGAACAACGCTCATTTTTGTCGGTTTGGCTATTAGACGGATTTCTTGATGAAAGTTCGGTAGCTCCAAAAGATGGGGAGAGGGTTGGCAGAGCAAAAAAACGGCAGTCTTTTTTGGTGTGATCAAATTTAGTTTTTCCAATGACTCAAAAGATAAATGATTTTGTAAGTCATCATCAACAAATATGTGTGTTATTGATTTATCAATAAGTTTCTGAGCAGCGCTTTTTTCTTGCAACTGTTCTGGTTGCCAAACTTCCAACGGTAAATTGAATCTTTTAGAGAAATTTATCCAACTACTCGTTTGGTTGCTATCTTTTGATATTAATAACATCTGCACTTCAGGAAATTTTTGGTCTGCTGCTTCTACCTGTTTCGCTTGTTTTTCTGGTGAAAAAATTTCAAATGAAAATAGGCTTCCTTTGCCCACATCACCTGCTACTTCTATCGACCCAGACATCATTGTCACTAATTGTTGACAGATGCTAAGACCTAGGCCCGAACCACCAAATTTTCGAGTGGTTGTATCGTCAGCTTGGGTAAAAGAGCTGAATATTTTCTCCCGCTTTTCTTTCTCGATACCGATCCCCGTGTCTTCAACGATGAATAGTAGCCGATTAGTCGCCGGCGATTTTACTGTTAGATTAACAAAGCCATGCTGGGTAAACTTTATGGCATTGCCAATAAGATTGATCAGTACCTGCGATACTCGCAATGCATCACCAATTCGCTGCAATTTAACATTTTCGTGTAAATCGATACTAAAGGTCAATTCTTTCTCAATCACATTAGCTGAGAAAATATCAATCAAATTGTCTAGTATTTCAACCAGATCAAATTCGATGGTTTCTAACTCTAACTTACCCTCTTCAATTTTCGAATAGTCCAAAATATCATTGATAATACCCAGCAAGGATTGTGCAGAAATGGATATCTTGGAAATATAATCACGTTGTTTCTGATTCATTGAAGTGTCTGAGATTAATGACAGCATGCCTAAAATACCATTCATTGGCGTTCTGATCTCATGGCTGACAGTCGCTAAAAATGCCGACTTCGCCTCGCTCGCAGCTTCCGCTTTCCTTGTTTTTTCGGCAAGCGCTTCATTCGCCAGCTTAAGTTTTTTCTCCGCTCCCGTTCTTTCGAGTGCTTCAGCAATATGGGTTGACACAAAATTGAGAATTTCGATTTCTCGAGTGCCATAGGTATAATCCTTATCATAACTCTGTAAAATTAATATACCGTAAATTACTTCGCCCAGTTGTAATGGTACACCAACCCAGTCTTCGGAATCACTGCCCTTGAATTCTAGAACACCATCTGAAACAAGTTTCTCAATTTCTTTTCGATTCACATGTAAGGTTTTTCTTTGGTGATAAACGTAGCTAGTGATCGAGCGACCGATCGGTAATTTGTCGGGGATATTTTTGTCGACTTCATCGACTACATAGTCAAAATTGAAACATTGGTTTTCCTCGTCTACAAGAGCAATGTATAGATTTTTTGCGTTCATTAGCTGTGCAATAATTTCATGCAACTTTGCATAGAGCTCCTTTTCTGTAGAGCATTGTTGAGGCGTTTCAGATATGCGATAGAGTGCGGTCTGCAATTCCTCAGAATCTTTTCGTTGAAGAATTTCTCGTTGAAGTTTTTCATTGCTATCGGTCAGCTCAAGCGTTCTGGCCTCTACCTGTTCTTCCAAATGAAAACGGTGTTCTCTTCTTTCAATTGCTGAAACGATTGATTGGCTGACAAATTTGAGCAAGGTCATATCTGTTTCGGTGTAATTGATTTTTTCGTTGTAGGATTGGATGGCCATAACACCAATACATTGCGTACCAGAAATAAGAGGTATACCAAGATAAAATTCTGGCGGCGGACCGATAAGTACTATGTCGCCTTTTTCTTCTAGTTCAAAAATTCCTTCTCTACAAACTAACAACGGTTGTTTGGTTTCTTTAACCAATCTTGCAAAGCTCTTCTTTTGTTTTTCGAAGGGTAGGTTTTTGAATTCGTCATAATCGAAATCATCATCAGAATCGACATAATAGACCCAGTCCATATCGTCGTCACTTTCGTTCCAAATGGCAATATAAAAATATTCCGCATATATAAGCATGCCTAAAGAAGTATGAATTTTGGCAAACAGATCTTGTTGCGGGATATTGTCTGCGGCCAGATTAGATATTTCATAAAGTAGTTTTTGTGTCAATTCGCTTCGTCGCCTTTCGACGATTTGTTGTTCTAGTGAGGCGTTAGTTTTTACGATTTCTTTAGTTCTTTGTTTAACGCGTTCTTCCAAAGCCGAATGCGCCTGTTTCCTTTCCAAAGTAAGAGCGATATGTTGAGAAACATACTCAAGCAGATCTTGCTCCATAGCACCCAATGAATGTTTCTTGTCATAACTTTGGACTACCAAAACACCGATGACGTTGTCGCCGATTTTTAGCGGAACCCCCAGCCAATATTCCGACGGTTTACCAATAACTTTAGCATTTTCATGATTTACAGGCGTTCGGTTGTCTGGCGTTTTAAGAATCGATTCGCCATTAGCCAAAACAAGACCTGTTGATGTTTGCCTAACATCTTTGCTGGGAATTTGTTTAACGGTTTCTTGATTAAGGTAATCCTGCGTGTCCACATAATAAACGAAATTAAGTTGAGTTTTATCTTCAGAATAGAGGCAAATATATAAATTTTCGGCGTAAATTAAATAAGAAATGATTTGGTGAATTGAAGAATACAAAGAATACATATCTTTGGTTGTAGAGGCCAAATCGGTTATTTCAAAAAGGGCGGTTTGAATTTTCTGCGCTTGCAGAGTTTCTTCAATTTGAATGTTGAGTTTTTGGTTGGCGTTTCTTAGTTCGGTCGTTCGCTGATCGACGGTAGTACGTAAATAATCTTTCTTTTGATTTCTTTCTAGTGCCGCTGCGACGTGTTGGCCAACAAATATCATGAGCTCTTTATCTTGAGCCGATAGAATCTGACCTGGAAGATAACTCTGTAAGGTCATAACACCAATCACGTTACCACCAATGACTAGTGGTATACCTAACCAAGAGACTGTTTCGACACCATGAACATCGAGTCTTTCTCGTTCGGTTAATTCCGCCATTTGCTCGTTATCTGCTAACAAAGGTTCGCCGGATTTCATTACATAAACTGTGATGGATTTTTTTATTGTTTCCATCGGCAAAGAGGCAATTGACTCGACATTAAAATTATCCATGGTATCGACGTAATAGACCATGTTCATGGTATCGTTTTTAGTATCTTTGAGCGCAATATAAAAATTCTCAGAATAAACCAACGAACCGATAATATTGTGTAATGCAGCATAGAACTGATTTAATTCTAAGTCTTGATTAGCCAAGTTCGCAATTTGATAAAGTGCTGACTGGGTTTCTCGGCTTTTCTTGTGCTCCTTGATTGAAACTTGCAAATTCTGAGTGCGTTCGATAACTTGCTGTTCTAGATCTTCACGAGCCTTTTTCCGTTGCAAAGTGGTCGCTACTTGTTGAGAGACGTATTCGAGTAATTCAAGCTGCCAACTTTCATAGATATTATCTTGCTCATAACTTTGAATAACCATTACTCCAAAAGTTTGATTATTCACTTTAAGCGGTACACCCAGCCATGAATGGGAAGCGGGGCCAAGTCGATTAATAAGGTTGTTAGCCGCTAAATCTAAAATCTCGTCGGCAGATAATAACATCGCCTTTTCCGTTCGAAAAACTAAAGTGGAAAGTGTCTTGCTCTTTAATTCGATTGAATAAGGCGAGCCGTCGCTAGGCACATCGATATCTTTATGGTCAACAAAATAGGCCAACTCCAAAGCCGTTCTTTCATCGTTACTTAGTGCTATATAGAAATTGTCTGCGCGAACCAACTGACAAATAGCATCATGTAAAGAGCCGTAGAACGGCTGAAGATCATCTGCGCTGAAGGCGAGTTCTGATATTTTAATGAGTGTTTGTTGCAAACGTTTGGAATGGTCGAATTTTTTTTGTTGTTTATCGAGTTGTTTTTCGAGTCGCTGTATTTCGAGTTTATCTGTTTTCGAAGGGGGGTTTTTAACAGTTGCATTCGATTTCGACTGACTTTGCTGTGCGCGAGCCGGATTGTTGATCTTCTTTTGGTCTGGTTGTGCCATAAGCGGTTTGTTATTACTTCACTGTTGCAACTTGCCTAGTCGCGAGTTAAAAGTATGGTTCAGATTAGCTAAAAAAGCGAATTAACAGGCATTATTCGGCAGTAAAATAGCATTGTTTGGCAGTAGAGTGGTGTTAATAGCTTGAGCAGCTAGAAGGACGAAGTGATTTAGAGGTAATAGACTCGTTTGAGGCTGGAAATTGATTCGATTAAGGCTTTGAATAAACAAACCAACTTTCCAGTATTAAAGCGGCTGCAATACTATCAATTTGGGTCTTTTTTAGCTTTTTGTAGCCACCATATTCAAATATTTCTTCTCTTGCAGCGGCGCTAGTGAGTCGTTCATCCATCATCTCAAAAGGCAGGCCGAATCGACCATGCAGTCGGTTGGCGAATTTTCGGGCTCTTAGTGTTATTTGTTGATCGCTTGAATCCATATTGAAAGGCTCTCCGACCAGCAAAAGTGCGGGCTGCCACTCATTAATGAGTTTTTCTACCAGCAGCCAGTCTGGAACACCTTCTTTTGCCTTTAAGGTTTCTAGCGGCGAAGCTGTTCCAGTGATAGCTTGACCAACGGCAACCCCAATTCGGGCTAAACCAAAATCAAACGCTAAAATCTGGCTCATCGGGTTCGACTGATTAGGTAAAAAAAATATGGTTTAAGCATTGCCACTAAAATAACTCAATTGGTCGATATCAAAACCCAGTGTTTTTGCGGCTTTTCTCCAGCGAGCATCAATATCGGTTTCAAACAAAATTTCGGCTTTTAATGGAATATTGATCCAACTGTTGTTCAAAATTTCCTGCTCCAGTTGACCCGGACCCCAGCCGGCATATCCCAAAGCAACAAATGCATCGTTGGAAACTTCTTCTCTTCCCATGGCGTGTAAAATGTCAGAAGAGGTGGTAATAGCGACGTCTTGATCGAGATGAATGCTGGATTTCCACAGTTTTTCGGCGCGGTGGATTACAAAGCCTCTGTCGGTTTGTACGGGGCCACCAGCCATTACCGAGTTGATATTACGGCTATGGCTACACGGGATTTCCATATGTTCTAGCAGTTCGATGGTAGATAATTCGAGCGGATGATTAATGACGATGCCCATAGCACCTTCTTCGTTGTGCTCACATATTAAAGTCACGCTGCGGCTAAAATCCGCATCTTGCAATGCCGGCATTGCAATCAATAATTGGTTTTTTAGGCTGGGAAATTTACTCATAGCTCTATTGTTGTGGTTTACGCTTGGAATTACAAGGGAACACCGCCAGAACAGATGAAAAAGAGGGTAAAAGCGAAATAATTGTTCAAAGTACGTTAGACAACTATACTCTGGGCATAACAACTATACCAGTTGTCACTGAAACCTGCATCTTCATTGATAGCCCGTATATAAGCTTTAAAACTACTTCTGAGAAATTTAATGGCCTGCTGTAAAATCCAAAATATAATCCTTGCTCTTATGGTGTTGTTGATTTTCAGTAGCTCTATTGTCATGGCTGAAAGCGGCGTCGATCAAATCGTCAAAGAGATCCGCGAGTTAGAAGATCAAAGGGATCCAAAGTGTTATGCAACGGCCTCTCGTTTAGAAGATTTCATGTTTGGAACACCGCTTGCCTACGAAGCGCGCTTTGAAAAAAATCAATTGCAAAAAGATTGGGTTAAGACTGTTTGGCAAATGGCATCTCATATTGCAAAAGGTGAACGCTTTACGAGGGTTTCTTCCAGCCAAATCGAACTGATTTTATCTCGCTATTTTAATGTTCATCGTGAGGCGAAAGGTCACTGGCGTTTAACTTTTTCCGATGGCAATGTCATTCGAATTAATGAGTTAGATAAAAAACAGTACTCCAGCATAGCCTATTCGTTAAGAGCTGTGCTCGCAGTTCAGCAAGAATCGATGCTTGATTTCGACGCAGATCTGTTACCATTGGACGATCATTCGCTGCAGCTGTTGATTGCAAGACTCGACTTGCTTAATCTTGCAGCGCTTAAACTATCCGACCGCTATGCTCGAACTCACGATCAAAAAACAGTCTCGACAGCGAGCATTCGAAATATTTGGCGTTCTCTAACCGCAGGAATTAAGGAAGCGCCGCTCGTTAACAATATCCAAAAAAGTCCCAATAAGGTTTATAAACCTGTCGACCTATCGTTACTGAATAAAATCATCGAGCAAAAAATCGCTTCCTACAAAGCGTACAATCAAATTAGTAATCAAGTATTTAACCGAAACCTACAAGTTTATTTCGCTAAAATGAATTGGCCTAGAGATCCTAAGGCGATTAAGGAATTCAGAAAAACGTTTACAGAAGCAATGATTCAATTTTCTTATGACCTATACAAAGAGTCCGAGGGAATAGCTTTAAAAAATGCACACGATGTTATCCAAGAACAAGATGTCAATCGATTAATACAGTCTTTCGTTCCTCATCAAGTCGATGCCTTTGAAGATTCGTTATTTTTTCCAAATCTTCCCCTATCACAACAGGTGACGATCGAGTCATACGATGCGGATGCCTTTCGTGATAATTCTGCGCATTGGAAATTTTTGAAGTACGCCGTTAATTCATCAAACTTAAACGCTAAGTTGCAACCTGATCCTTATGCATTAGAACTAATGGCCGAGAATATTGCTTTATACGGGGTTTTAAGCTTAAAAATGGCGGGCATCGCAGGGCGAAAATCCGGCGCAGAGTTTTTAACCAAAAAGGAATATCAGCAGGGATTACTGCAAATTGCCAAGCGAGTAAAGGCTAACCGCGAGTTAATGCTTAATTCGAAAATTAATGCAAAAATTATCTCTTCAAGTTCGTCAAAGACGATTGTCAAATCGACTGAAGCGGATGAGCTGTTTACTGATATCACCGAAAATATTGGTATTGATATGATGCATCGAAGTGCGGATTGGCTGAGCCGAATGTTGAGAAGTTTTCTAAAAAAGAGCGAAAGCGTCGGCGTTATTTATATTCCACCGGCCTTTGGAGGTGGCGGTGTCGCCGCGGAAGATATCAATAACGATGGTTACACGGACCTATTATTTCTCAGTGGAAAAGGCAATCAACTTTATTTGAATGATAAGGGGCAAAAATTTGTCGATATTAGCGCAACTTCCGGTATTAATTGGCGAAGAAAAAGCGATGGGCAATTTGGGGAGCCTCGCCAGCCGTTAATCGCCGATTTAAATAACGATGGCCTGCAGGATATCGTCATCACTTATGTGGGCGATAGCCATCGAGTCTATCAAAACATCGGAAATGCTCGATTCAAAGATGTTACCCATATTGCTAACCTTGGCGGACGTCATTTAGTTGGCGGTCCAGCAACGGTTGCTGATTTCGACAACGATGGTTTGCTAGATATTTACATCACCTATTTTGGCAATTATACCAAAGGTGTATTGCCAACGCTTAAGCGAAAAAACGAAAATGGTATCGCAAATCAGCTATTCAAAAATATGGGCGGTTTTAAGTTTAAAAATATCACCACTGGAAGTGGTGTTGACAATGCCGGTTGGGCGCAAGCGGTTAGCCATAGCGATATTAATTCCGATGGATGGCAGGATATTATTTTGGGTAATGATTTCGGCGTTAATGCTTATTATAAAAACAACGCTGACGGTACTTTCACAGATATATCCAAACAGCTCAAAACGGACAAAGCATCTTATTCTATGAGCATTGGTATCGCGGACTTGAATCGAGATCTCGTGCCGGATTTTTATATTTCTAATATTGTAGTAATGAACAAAGACGAAAAATACGTTTCGCCGAATGAGCAAACGACCATGAAATTTAACGCGGACAAACTGGCGACTTTGAGAGTGCTTGAAGCCAATGATTTGTTTCTTTCTCAGCAAAGTAAAACGAGCGGTTCTGATTATCAGCTAAGCGAAGCCGTTGGCCGCGGGTATTCATCTACTGGCTGGTCGTGGGACGCGGATTTTTTCGACTTCGATAATGATGGCGATAGCGACTTATACGTTTTGAACGGCATGAACGAATTTAATTTGTATACCAGTGATAATCCCTATTTTACTGATGCCGAAAATGTTAAAAAACAAGTGTATATCCCAGTCGCTAACAAAGAAAGTAACGTCTTTTTTATCAACGAAAATGGCCATTTTAACAATGCTTCACAAGGTTCAGGAATTGATAAGCTAGGTAATTCAAGAAGCGCGGCCTATCTGGATTTCGATCGCGACGGCGATTTAGATATTGCAATGAATAATTTTCACGAGCAAGCGAATTTTTTTCGTAACAATCTGCTTACAAAAAATAGCCGTTGGATAGCTCTGAAATTAGTAGGCGATCCGAATAAGGGGGTTAACCGAGATGCTATTGGAGCGAAGATTGTTATTCAAGGTCACGATGGTAAAACTATTTGGCGGGAGTTGCACGGTTCAATCGGTTATATGTCGGTGCATCCTAAAAAACAGTTGATAGGACTCGGTAACATGCAAGTGGAAAGTATTAAAATAATCTGGCCAAATGGTGAACAACAATTGTTACCTGCGTTGGCGGTTAATCGCGAGTATCGAGTACCTCAGTCGAAAGTGGCAGAAACTATTCTGGTGGGACAATAATCTAACATGAGTATACCAGTAAAACTATTTTTGCTAGTCCTATTGTGCTCTCTTCAAATATTGATTATGGCTCAACTAAAGGCTGACAACTCGCCACCTAAACCACCGGTAGATGCCGGTATTTCCGAGGCGGAATTTTCGTTATGGAAAAAAACCTACAACACTAAAAAAACGTCATCAGCGCTTGAGAATATCAGTGATAACGGCCATCTCAATGAGTTGATACTAAGTCGTTCGCCTTATTTGTTGCAACACGCTAGCAATCCGATCAACTGGAAGCCTTGGAGTAAAGGTTTGCTGGCTAGCGCAAAAGAAGAAAATAAATTGATATTTTTATCGATTGGCTATTCGACTTGTCATTGGTGTCATGTAATGGCGGAAGAAAGCTTTAGTCAGATATCTGTTGCAAAGGCGATTAACAAGCAATTTATCGCCATCAAGGTTGACCGGGAAGAAATGCCCGATATCGATGGTTACTACATGCGAGCCCTTCAATTGGTAAAGCGTGAAGCAGGCTGGCCGATAACCGCGATCATCAATAGTGAAGGTTTACCTGTTTTTATTGATTCTTATCTTACTAAGGAAAAGTTATTAAAATTATTACCCAAAGTGGCTCAACTTTGGCAGCAACAACCAGAGTTCTTACTATCGAGCGCGCAAAGATTCGAAGCACTAAGCAAACAATCGCAGACAAAAGGCTCCAAGCTAATTTCGGTCGTAAGTTATCTGAATAGTATTAATCAAAAGTTAATCCAATCACTCGATACTGATTACGGTGGATTTGAGGGGAAAGTTAAGTTTCCGTCGGAGGCGATGCTATTGTACGCCATCGATCAATTGCAAAGAAAAGCACATCCTCAGTTGCAAGTTTTGGTTAAGCAGCAATTGGATAATATGATGGAAGGTGGGCTCTACGATCACGTTGGCGGGGGATTTTTTCGCTATTCGACGGATAAACGTTGGTTAGTACCACACTTCGAAAAAATGCTGTATAACCAAGCGCAGCTTATTATGGTCTACAGCCGAGCATACGATTATTTTCATGATCCCAAATACCTTAAGCTTGTTGCCGATATTAGTGATTCAATGGTCGATGGTTTTTTTAAAAAGGAGCGTGGATTTATATCAGCATTAAACGCCGATTTTGACGGCGAAGAAGGGGGCTATTATCTGTGGACTAGTGAGCAAATTGATGAAATTGCCGGAAAGGATAATCAGCTCGAAAAAATTTCGATAGTCGGAAGCAATCGCTTTGGTATTCTACTGCCAGAGAAGTCTACTCAGCAGATTCAGACAAACCATACAAAAATACGGGCTTCCTTCTTAAATGCAAGACAACAACGCGGAGAGCTGTTCTTTGATAACAAAGTACTAACCGGTTTAAATGGATTAGCAATCAAAGCGCTAGTCATAACCGCAGACCAATTACAAAATGATAGATACCTTTCACTCGCAACGGCTGTTGCGGAAAGGCTATGGCAACAACGTTTTGACCCCGTTACTGGCGAACTTAACCGAACTCAATATGATATGACCGCTCACGGTAGTCAGCAGAGCAAAACACAATCGGCAGAAACCTTTTATCTAGAAGATTATGCTTTGTTGGCTGATGCATTAATTGCCTTGTACGATCAGTCCGCTGATATTAAATGGCTAAAAAGGGCGGCTACTTTGCAATCAAAAGCGATCGAGCGGTTTGCCCAAGTTGAAAACAAAACAGCCCGTTTGAAAGCATCCGATAAAAAGACGCTTTTTCAGATGCAATCTAGCGATGATTCGGAAGTTTTTCCGGCGATCCCTGTTTTCGTGCAAGTGGAATCTAAGTTGAAAAAAAGAATATTGCCTAAGTTAGGTGAAACAACTCGAAATCGCTTTATCGAAAATTTGTTAAGTAAAAAAACATCGCTAAATCACCTTTATTCCGCATTGGTGTTAAATGAAGAATTAAACGAAACTCAATCTAAGATTCGATATTTTGCCAAAGGTCACGGAAAAGTAATTCTTAAGTGTACAAAAATTATGGGCCAACAATGTTCACGCTTTCGAATGAGTTTTACTTTAAACCAAGGATGGCATATTAACGCCAACAAGCCGCTACAAGATTATTTAATCGCGACGGATATCAAGGTACCAACTGGTGTCAGTGTTGATTTTCCAAAAAGTAAGATTATTCGTTTAGGGTTTCAGAAAGAACCTTTGAGTTTGTACGACGGCCGGTTCGAAATTAGGCTTTCTAAGCAGTCTAAAGAAATCAACAAATTATATCTCCAGTTGCCCCTTCAAGCATGTAACGACAGAATGTGTTTATTACCAGAGCAACTCGAATTTACCTTTTGATGTTAGTTTCTTTGCGGTAGACAATGAAATAAAATATCGACCAGCCAAAGCCAATAAAGGATAAAAAAAGCAAACTAAAAAATGGAATAGGGTGGTAAATTGGAAATGGCTCTGTTCTGATGATCGTTAAGCTGATTAAAGTGGCAAAACACGAAATTGAAACCAATAGCCATATAAAAAATTTACGAAAATTCTTAAACCCAAGCATGCAGCGGCCCTTTTTGAATATACGGGTTTATATGACAAGAACTGATGGTAATTCTCAGCTTCCGCAAAATGCGACGTTGGCTCCCATAAGTGTCAGCTTGGTATAAACCGGATAGAGTTCCGTACCGCCATGACTGAGACAAATTTTGAAAGATTTGTAATCTTCAGGCATATTATCAACCACCCAACCGACCAAATTTTGACCACTTGCTTTTGATTTTTGATGAAAGCTTTGAATGATCAAATCTTGGTTTGTTTCTTGAATCATTTGCACGTCAACATCTCGATTATTTCGGTGAAGCAGGCAAATTCCGATTTCTTTGGTGGAAACAGTCATTTGAGTCATTTGGTAATACCTATCTGAATTCTTAGTTGATTTGACGTTGATGTGCACATATTAATCAAAATATCAGCATTAAGTTTGACCAATAATTTCAAAAAGTTTACAAATACTAATTTTGTTGTTGAATCGGCGATGTGCAACAGAAGGTAGACGCTTGAAAAGTGATTCTTCTTACACCTCTTGAATCTATTGACTTAAACGAGACTTTGCAGTTTTGCTTAATTTGAGGAAAAAGGCGATTGAAATTTTGGGACAAATATTAGGGACTTTACGGCAAACGGAAAATAGAAGATTAGCGCTATATTAGTCGGACCAAATATAGGAAGCTGTAACCATCGACGGTTACACGCTATAGCCTAATCCAGTTGCGGCGGCGGGGGTGGTGACAGAGTATTGATTGTACTCCGCCATATATGCTCTCGGTATTCTATGCGTTTCTATCACCACTGCCGCAAACCTATTAAAGCCGCATCACAATTATCTATTCTTCATGGTGATCGATCTGAGTGGGCGATTTGCCAAACTCTTGAGTAAATGCTCGGCTAAAACTCGACAGACTCTGAAAACCGACGGCATAGGCGATTTCGCTCACCGTGCCCTTGTGATTTTTAAGCATTTTTAAGGCGATGGCCAATCGTTTGCTCTTCAGCAATTGTTTAGGTGTGCAATCGAATCGCTTTTTGATTTTGCGAAACAATGTGCTGCGGGTGGTATTGAGACCGTTCGCCATTTGCTCAACGTCAAAATATTCATCCGCTAACTTCTCATTGATCAGCGTTATTAACGATTCTGAAAAATGGTCAGTTGGATTAACAACTATCTCTGAAGGCGAATGTTGGGCACCTTCTTGTCGATTTTCGTTTTCCCTAAATTGCCGATAAATCTGCTTGGCTATCCGCTGCTGTTGGGCGAGTTGTGCTGCTATTCTTGCGCTTAATTCCGAGTTATCGAAAGGTTTGCTGATATAGTCGTCTGCGCCCTGCTGTAAGCCTTCAACAATGTCTCTCTTTGCAGATTTTGCGGTTAATAAAATGAGCGGTATATGGGCTGTTATTTGGTTTGACTTTAGTTGTTCGGCGAGCTGATAACCGTCCATTACCGGCATCATAACGTCAGATACGATTAAATCTGGGTGTTCGTCGATGGCTTTTTGCAATGCGATTCGTCCGTTGTCCGCTTCAATAATCTGATAGGTATTTTGCAGCGTCGAACGTATAAATTGTCGAAGCTCATCATTGTCATCCACCACTAAAACGCGTTTCTTGACGGGGTTAATGTTGGTAGATCCCAATATGGCAGTTGTAGAATCTACCTCTTTAGTATCTTCTCGCGGTTCTAATTGAGGTGCTTCCGTGCTTGCAAGAAGCGCATTACTAGCCGTTTGTTGGGAATCGATAGGGCATTTTTTTATCAAACTATCATCCGAAAATACCACCGTAAATTGAGTCCCTTTTCCCCATTCGCTTTTAACTTCAATAGATGCATGGTGTAAATCCAATAATTCTTTAACTAAGGCAAGCCCAATTCCGGTGCCTGGCTGCAAAGTTTGTGAGGAGTCTTGGCCTTGGTAATAACGGTCGAAAATATGAGGAATGTCTTCTTTCCTAATTCCTTGTCCGCGATCGGCAACTGAAAACGAAAGGTGGTTATCAGCGCATGTAATTACAATTTTAAGGGTGCTGCCCTGTGGTGAAAATTTAATCGCGTTAGATAATAAATTGAGTACTATCTTTTCGAAATGCTCCGGGTCAAAATGAATTTGGTATTCGTTCTCAAAACCCTTTGTTGTGAATTCTAATTGTCTTTTTTGTAGTTGAAATTGAAATCTCTGTAAACAATATTGAATGCTCGACACTAGATACATTTCGCTTAAATTGACTGGCATACCATCTGATTCGAGCTTGTTAATATCTAAAACTTGGCCAAGCAAATTCATCATATGCAAGTTATTTCTAAGCGCGGTATTAATGTATGATAGATCGTCTTTCGAATGGATTTTTCCGGAATTAATTACTTCCTTTAATGGGCCAATTGCGAGGGTCAAAGGAGTTCTGAATTCATGAGAAATATTGGTAAAAAATCGATTTTTCGCTTCATCGACTTTTTGTAGTTTTTCGTTCTTATGTTTTAACTGTTCATTTTTTTGGGTGATTTCAACCGTTCTTTGCGCAACTTGGTTTTCTAAGGTTTTAGCTCGTTCGAATAATTGCCGATTATGATAACGAGAAATAATAAAAGATGATAAAAGAGTCACTAAAACTCCGAGCAATAACAATAAAGAAATACCCCACCAACTTTGATACCAAAAGGGCAATCGTTCGATCATGATTATTCTTGAAGGCGAAATGTTTTGTGGGCGGGTTCGGTATTGCAATTCAAGCCGGTGCTGTCCGTCTGACAGATTGGTAACTTCAATTTCGTCCTGCAGTTGCCAATCAGACCAATCGGCGTTTGTCTCGGCCAGTTTGTATCGGTATTCAACCGTATCAATATGTTTAAAGTCGACCGAGGAAAATCGAATCCTTAATGCATTTTCTGATGCTTGTAATTGCACAGTGCTATCTTGTTGTTGCGCTATTTGATTATTAAATAGCAAGGTCTTGTTGCTACCGATTTCAGTTATCTCAGCCATTACCGGAGCGTTTAGCGCTGGAACCTTAAATCGTTTTCGATTATCAAAACGGATGATTTTAGCCTTGCTATTAACCCATAAAAACTCTTCTAGATCTTGATAGAGGCCCAAAGTAAAGGAGAGTTTTAATTGATCCATTGGCGAAAAATCGATCACATATTGTTGTTGGTTGATTGGCCTTAAAAGACCAACTCTATCGCTATTTATATTGGCAGACCAACTGGCAAACCATGCTTGATTAGAACGATTTTGATGCAGTAGCATCAAACTATTAATATCGTACTGTTGCCAATCCGCTATTTTGGAAGGGGCTAGTTTTGTTTCGTCATCTTGTAGAGTTAACACAGTGCCACCGACACCATTATTAAAAAGCGAGCTGTCGCCAAGCGCCATGGTATTGGCGAACATGGGCGGTGAAGCATTTGCATGATCGAGCGCAGTCACCGTGACATCCGGCCATTGGGCAAGGTTTGATAACTTGAAAAAATGGCCTAATCGCGAGCCTAACCATAACTCGTTTTTTGTGGTTTGCTGCATCGAATAAATCGCTTCGCCGACAGAAATTGGATTGTCAGTCGCTTGCCAGCCTTTTTCTGACTTAATTAATCTTATTATTCCTTGGTTGGTAACGGCATAAACCGTATTAGTTTTGTCTTTCGAGCGAATCAATCTTTTAACTGCGGTATTTGGTGCTAACACATTTGATAATAAGGGCTCCAATAGGAGCTCGCCTGATGATTTGATCGTCAGTTTGATTATACCTTTTGAATGGGCGACCAAAAGTTGATCGTCAACCGGCAATAAACTTAGAGCGAGGGATATTTCTGCATCAATTTTCTCAAAGGCAGATTGTTGAAATTTATTTTTCGCTTTGTTAAGGACAAATAAGCCATCCAATGCACCTACGAAAATACGGTCCTTAAATTGAACGGTGGTAGCGCTTAAATGGTGTGGGCCAGTACTTGGAAAAATGGAAATGGGGGAGTTGTATTCGATTCGAGAAACGCCATTGGATGATGAAGAAGCCCATAAATTTTGTTCACGATCGATAAATAAATTGCTAATATTGTTGTGTTTCAATCCATTATTTTTACCGATCACTTGACGCAATTGACCATTTTTAGAAAGAATTGCAATGCCGCCATGGATAGTTCCAACAATTAGTTGTTGCTGATCATCGACGATTATTTCAGTAATTTTATTATCGATAAACCAGTCATCAATATCTGTCTCAAAAGCACTAAGATTCAATTGATTATCAATTCGAAATATTTTCTTTCGGTCATAGATTAATTGTTGTTGTGGACCTAATGAAATGATATTAAGAAAGTTAATGTTTTCTGCGAGCTGTTTTGACTCGGTCACCACCAATCTATTTTTTCTTACTTCAATTCGGTGGAGGGGTCCTTTAGAGGAGGTTACTAATAATTGTCGGTTGTGCTCGGTCATGCTAATAGGGTAAAGCGCCTTTTCGATCCATTTGAGTCCCTGTGAAGGATGATAATAAAAGAGATGGCTCATTGAACTGAAAAGGATAAATTCCTGAAAAATGCTAACCTGAAAAATTTCATCCAAATATTTTCTTGCTTCTGTTTGTTGTGCCATTGGCAATTCTGCAATGATAGAAATAAACTGCCAGTTACCGAGATCATCGGCAACAAAATAACCAAGGTCATTGGTCGCACCGGCATAGATTTTTCCATCATTGCTAATCGCAAAATCACGATAAATGACTTGGTCTGCGTTACTAATGTTTTGCCATTGTTCGCCATCAAAAACGAGAATGCCTGATCCATTGGCAACATAAAGAAAGCCTTTGTGATCTTGTGAGATAACAAAATTCTGTGGGTTACTGGAGATATCTTGAGTGTCGAAATGTTGCGATATCGGCATACCTCGTTGTTGCCAATCGACATCTTGGTCGGCAGCTCGGACGCCAATCGCGGTTATCGGCGACAAAATCAGCGATAAAATCAATAAAGTGGCAGTGGTGTTATGCATAAACGATAGGAAAAATAAAAAATTCAGATTCGTCAGAGTATAGCCTAAGCTAAATTGCTCTTGCCAGTCAGCAAGCAAGATATTGGTCGAAAGTGAGAGCCAGTACTCCCACTTCGAGTCATATGCTCAACCAGCGTGAACCCGATGATCTTCTTCAAAGCGCCAAATACGAATTATTTCTAATACGTTAGTGTCTTTTTTCATTTCATCGGTCAGCGGCTTAAAAGGCGCGGCGAGTCTGACTATTCTTATAGCGGCATCATCTAATAGCTTTTGCCCTGAGCTTTTCATGATCGAAACGCGATTAATGGTGCCATTTTGATTTATCGCGACTTTAAGGGTGAGATTGCCGTAAATTTTTTCAATTTTTGCTCGCTCAGGATAATTTTGATTGCCAATTTTTTCGATTTTTCGCCGCCAACTATCCAAATAAAGTGCATCGGACGAACGGTGAACCGATGCGGAAATATGGCGCATATCGGCGTTTTTCGCTTGATTAATTTGTTGATTATCCAAATTAGCAATAAGCCCAGACAGCTGGTAACTTTTTTGCAGCAAGGTATTGGTATCAGGAATTTCAGCTTGTTTTTCTTGACTGTTTTCTACTTTGTTTTGGAACGACACTTTGCCATTAACGCTAGTAATAAATTCCGGGGAAACCTCACTGTTACGTTTTTGAGTTGGTGGAAGCTGAACTTCGCTGGATATTTTGTCGGGATTATTAAACATCGCTTTTTCGAGAGCACTCGGGGCTAAACTTTTGTCGCTCTCACCACCAGCTTGCTGATCAGCCTGACCGATAAAGTCAGCTTTTTCGGGCTTCTTATCAGTCTCAAATTGAGCAAGTACCACATTAAAAGTTTTGTTAGCGGGTGATTGCGATATTTGCGGTATTTTGAATCCAACCCCAAATAGTAAAATCGCGTGGAAAGCGACCGCTAAAAATAAGCAAAAAAGCAGTTTATCCAGCTGACTGATTTTTGGTTGGTTGTCTAAAGAGATGGTGCCATCATGGTTTTGCATCGGTTTACCTGTCGCCCAATCGCCGTTCAATCGCGTCAAATAGAGTGCCGGCTATATTGGTATCATAAGCAGCGTCAATTTCTTTAATGCAAGTCGGGCTAGTGACATTTATTTCAGTAATGTAGTCACCTATGACGTCTAATCCGACGAATATAAGCCCTTTGGCCTTCAACGTTGGTCCAATTTGCTTTGCGATCCAAAAGTCTCGCTCAGAAAGCGGTCTCGCTTCTCCACGTCCGCCAGCGGCCAAATTTCCGCGGGTTTCCCCTTTGGCGGGAATTCTAGCCAAGCAATAGGGGATGGGTTCACCGTCGACCATCAGGATTCGCTTATCGCCATTGCTGATATCGGGAATAAATTTTTGCGCCATAATCGTTTCTGTTTCCAACTTGGTTAGAGTTTCAATGATTACGCCAACATTGGGATCTTTTTCTTTGACTCTAAAAATCGAGCTGCCACCCATACCGTCTAGTGGCTTAAAAATCACATCTTTATGTTGTTGCAAGAAATTTCTTAATTCTGATTCTTTTCGAGTGACCAACATTTCCGTGCAACATTGTGGAAACAAGGCGGTAAATAGCTTTTCATTATGATCGCGTAAACTGCTTGCGTTGTTGACGACTAATACACCAGCATTTTGGGCGATTTCTAATAAATAAGTAGTGTAAACGAACTCCATGTCAAACGGTGGGTCCTTTCGCATGAGCAAAATATCCATTGAATCCAGCGGGACCAGCTCCGCAGAATCCTTTTCGAACCAGTGTTCTTCATCTTGATAAACATCCAGCTTCGATAACCATGCCCATACTCTGCCATCTTTAAGCTGTAGATCGGACTGTTCGAGGTAAAAAAGGGCGTGATTTCTTTGTTTCGCTTCTATTAACATCGCAAAACTGGAATCTTTTTTGATGTTAATTTTGTGAATTGGGTCCATTAATATGGCAATTTTGTGTGTCATCTCAGAAATCTACTATAGTTATGAGGGAATCGAATTTTAGCGGTTAAACCTATTATAGGTAAACAAATTTAATTTACAAGCATATTATTAATATAATCAATGAGTTACGAGTCCTTTTTAAGGTTTTACAATTAGCAGGTTAGTTAAAAGATTGATTCTTATCATTTTATTTCCTAATATCTCAATTAGAGAAAATATCGAATGGTTGGCAAAAAATCATTAATTGTTAGTAAAAAATGGGTCTCTTTGTAGTATATAAAGGGCATTTGTGCTAAAAAACACCTTGGTTAATGGGCGCGCGAGTGCGCGATTCTAAAATATGAAAAACATAGCATGAACGAACCGGAAAATGTTCGATGAGGACCTGTTGAATGGAAAATAGTTTTGAAGGCCTAAAAGCAATGGTAATTGACGATAGTAAAACGATTCGTCGAACGGCCGAAACGTTGCTGAAAAAGGTTGGTTGCGAAGTAGTCACCGCAACTGATGGGTTTGATGCACTTGCAAAAATTGCAGACAACCGGCCAGATATTATTTTTGTGGATATTATGATGCCTCGACTTGATGGTTATCAAACTTGTGCACTGATAAAAAATAACAAAGAATTTCAATCGACACCGGTTATCATGTTGTCGAGTAAGGATGGGTTGTTTGATCGTGCTAAAGGCCGCATTGTTGGCTCTGATCAATATTTAACAAAACCTTTTAGCCGTGATGAATTGTTAGGTGCAATTTCACAGCACGTAGCGAACGCTTAATAAAATGATTCGATTGATCAGTTTGAAACGACGATTCAAATTTAAACTGAAACCAATCTGCCAATAAAGAATAAAATGCCAAATCGAATTTTTTCGTATAGGCACTGATGAGGAATAACCTAAATGTCTAAGATTTTGATTGTTGATGACTCTCCAACCGAAACCCACGTATTAACGACGATACTTGAGTCAAACAATTATGATGTCGTCACTGCAGAAAGTGGAAAAGAAGGCGTCGAAGTGGCAAAGGTCGAACTGCCTGACCTAGTGCTAATGGATGTCGTGATGCCTGGATTGAACGGCTTTCAAGCGACTCGTCAGCTGAAGAAAGAACCAACGACCGCGCATATACCGGTGGTTATTGTTACCACCAAAGATCAAGAGACGGATAAAATTTGGGGAATGAGGCAAGGCGCTAAAGATTACCTAACTAAACCGGTCGAAGAAGGAAATTTGATCAATACTATTCAAGCCATCCTCGGAAGTTAATGACCGTTATGGCTGATTTTACTAATTTACAAGCATTTGAGTTTTTGCAACTGGTTGAAAAACGAAGTTTCGAAAACGCAGGTTTATCTACTCGAGAAGACGATCTTAGTCGATTTTGGACCGGTGTAGGATTTCGAATTGCTGGAAATGATTATTTGGTCAACCTGAAAGAGGTTTCCGAAATATTATCGATTCCACAACATACAAAAGTTCCCGGTGCTAAATCTTGGGTCAAAGGATTAGCTAATATCCGTGGAACTTTGTTACCGATTATGGATCTTCATGGATTTCTAGGACGGAAAGCATCTTCTTCGTTGCGTAGACAACGAATTTTAGTGGTCAACTACTCAGGGGTTCATTGCGGCGTGATTGTCGATGAAATACTTGGGATGAACCATTTTGAAGATGAAAATTGGGTCGAAGACGTGGCCATCGCTGATGAAGCGATGAAACCTTATCTTAACGGTGGGTTTTATACTGAAGAAAAATTATGGAATGTGTTTAGTCTGTTTACTTTGGCTGATACATCCGACTTTCGACAGGTAGCTTTATAAAAAACAGGTTGTTCATTGTATTAAGCAACAGCCATCTTAAATTTTCAAGAAATTATGCTTTCAGGAATTAAACTATGAGCGCAGCAGAAAACAAAAATAAGCAGACCGCATCAAAATCAGGCGTCGGTGGTTACATTTGGTTATTGCTTTTAGCAATCCTTGCCGGTGGTCTTAATCTTGGTTTCGGTGTTTATCAAGGTCAACAAAATCAGGAGCGGCTAACTAAGGCCGGTAATCTGAGAGTACTTTCTCAGCAGGTTGCTAAGAACGCGACGGAGGCCTCGAAAGGTAACCCCGCAGCGTTTGATTTATTGACGGCGTCTATTAAAGAATTCGAGGCGCAATATAATCATCTGTTAAAAGGTGATGAGTCGAAAGGATTGACCGTTTCACCTGAAGAAATCTTGAATAATGAGGTTAAACAGGTTGGTGATTTGTGGACCCAAATGAAACAAAACGCTGAAGAAATTTCTAATGGACGAGAAACCGTAGTAAGACTTTATCAAATTTCTAGTGAATTATCGGCTTCCATTCCACAGATGGAGTTTGCCTATACCGATGTTCAAGATATTTTGCTCGACACCCGCGCGCCAGCTGAACAAGTTATGTACGCAACTCGCCAATCTACGTATTTGGAACGAATCATTCGAAGTTTCCAAAAAGTACTGGTTGGCGGTGACGATGCAGAAATTGCATCAGAAAACTTCGGACAAGATGTTGATATTTTTGGTGAAATATTAACCGGTATGTTGGAAGGTGATGAAATGTTGGGGGTGCGAAAAATTTCCAACATCGATGCTAGAGCTTCGCTGACCGAAATATTGGCTTCTTATGAGTCGGTAAAAAATAACGTATCTTTTGTAATTGGTTCCAAAGATGAATTGTTCAAAGTGCATCAGGCTTCTGGCGAAATATTTAACCAAGCGAATAGTATGCTGACCATGACGGAGTTATTGCAAAACGCTTATTCTCGTCAAACAGATGTCACCGGACTCGGTCATTGGCTCTTTTCTGCGATTGCTGGTGGCTTCGTACTGATTTTCATTTTCTTACTTTATGTTAGACAAAGAGGAGATGCGCAAGATCGAACACAAAAGGCTCGTGTGTCAGCGGACCAAGAAAAACTACAAAATGAAAGAAATCAACAGGCAATCATTCGTCTTCTAGATGAAATGGAAGGACTAGCGGATGGTGATTTAACAGCCAACGCAACGGTAACGGAGGACTTTACTGGAGCAATTGCCGATGCGATGAACTTTACCATTGACCAATTGAGAAATCTGGTTTCAACGATCAAAGATTCGGTAGGAAAGCTATCCGATGCGACTACCGAAACACAAGGTATATCAATTGAGTTGGCACAAGCATCACGAAACCAAGCGCAGGAAATTACTGGAGCATCCGCAGCAATCAACGAAATGGCGGTATCAATTGAGCAAGTATCTGCAAACGCGTCAGAGTCAACCACAGTTGCGGAAAAATCGGTGGAAATTGCGAAAAAAGGTGGTGAGGTGGTACGAAATACCATCCAAGGCATGGATACTATTCGTGAACAAATTCAAGAAACTTCTAAACGAATCAAACGACTGGGTGAATCTTCTCAGGAAATCGGGGATATCGTATCGCTGATTAATGATATATCCGATCAAACAAATATCTTGGCACTTAACGCGGCAATCCAGGCATCGATGGCTGGGGAAGCAGGACGTGGATTCGCGGTTGTTGCGGATGAAGTACAGCGTCTAGCGGAACGCTCGGGTAACGCAACCGATCAAATTGAAGCACTGGTAAAAGCCATCCAAACCGATACTAACGAAGCAGTAATATCAATGGAATCCAGTACCGCGGAAGTGGTCCACGGAGCGCGACTAGCGCAAGATGCGGGTGTAGCCCTGGAAGAAATTGAAAGAGTATCAACCAGTTTGGCGGATTTGATCCAAAACATTTCTAACGCAGCAAGGCAGCAAGCAGCGTCGGCAGGTCATGTATCTAATACCATGAATGTCATTCAAGAAATCACTAACCAAACATCGGAAGGTACAGCTAATACAGCGAACTCTATCGGTAAACTTGCAGAGCTGGCCGATGAGTTGAACGACTCAATTGCCGGTTTCAAATTGCCAGACGAAGCTTAGTTTCCGGTAATTTAAAGTGTCTGCTTACAAAATTCCAGAAATGGAACCCGCAGAGTTTTCTCAATGGCAGTTGATGTTAGAGAAACGCACTGGCTTATGGTTGCCAGAAACCCGTAAGGCGTTTCTAGTGACCAGTTTACGGCGACACATGCGCGAAAAAGGTATTCAAGAATATCGAGATTTTTATCAGTTGCTTGATGAAGGATTGGTTTCTAGTTTGGATTGGGCGCAATTGATCGATTCTTTAACTGTTCACGAAACCTGTTTTTATCGTGATAAAGATTCACTTAATTTAGTCACCAGTTTTTGCCGAAATCGGTTGCTTCAGCGGTTTGAGAAAAATGCCGATGCTCAACAGCATTTTCAAATATGGAGTGTTGGCTGCTCGACTGGTGAGGAGACTTATACGCTCGCTTTAGAAATGGAAAAACTGAATTTTAGTTTGCGAGAATCGACGGGAAAATCGATTTATTATGGAGTCACCGGCATTGATGTCAGTTACCCTTCTTTAGCCGTTGCGCGGGAAGCTATCTATCCGGAGAAAAATATCGATTTTATTCCGCATACGTCATTTAATAACTATTTTGAGAGATTGGCCGATGGTCATATTCAAATTAACAATGCGATTAGAAAACGAACCTGCTTTATGCAAGCAAACATACTGGAATTAGAAGCAAAACCAAAACAATTTTACGATGTTATTTATTGTCAAAATGTCATGATTTACTTTAAACACGAAAGAAAAGATAAAATCATCAATGATTTTGAAAAGCGACTAAAACCAGGCGGGATTTTGGTGTTAGGGCATGGTGAAATCACTTCAATCAATAATAAAAACTTGACCAGAGTAGACAATAAACATTGTCTGGCGTTTATTAAAAACGAACAGAATATAACTAAAATATCGGAGCCGGCATGACCGACAATTATGACCAATTGGCTTTAAGTTGGGTCAGAAAAGAAATCAACAATACTCTTGAACAAGCAAGACAAGGGTTAGAAACTTTTGTTGATGATAATAAAGACCAAACTCAAATTCAATTTTGTATAAACTGCCTTCATCAGGTCCAAGGGACTTTACAGATGTTGGGTTTTGACGGCGCCGCACGATTGGCGCTAGAAATGGAAGCTTTGGCAGAAAAAATTGCTAAAAGTGGTGAAACTATTGATGAATCATCATTTGAAGTGCTAATGCGCTCTATGATGCAAATGCCAGGTTACTTGGAAAGAGTTGAGAGTGGTCAAAAAGATATACCGGTTATATTACTGCCTTTAATCAACGAACTCCGTGCTGCAGGAAATTTAGGGCCGGTAAATGAAAACGAGTTTTTCACTGCTGACACCACTCGCGTTGAACCTCCAAAACCTAACGAGCAAGTCACAGAAACCGAAAAAACCACGGCCTTTCAGGATAATGCTAAAAAACTAAGAGCGCATTTTCAAAAAGGATTGACCGGGGTTATCCTCGGTAAAAATGTCAAAGAATGTTTGGGTCGAATCCATAAAGTATTGTTAAGACTTGAAGGGTTAACCGAAGGTCGTTCCGTTGCAAGGTTGTGGTGGGTTGCCGATGGTTTCATCTTTTCGATTGCGGAAAAAGGCCTTTATAGAGAAAAAAATGTACAAGCGCTGCTCGGTAAAGTCGACAAGCAAATAAAGCGCCTTGCCGATCAAGGCGAATTGGCATTAGATGATGAAATTCCAGCGCAGCTACTTTCAAAATTATTATATTTTGTAGCACGTTCTAAATCAAAAAACACCCGAGTACAAAACCTTAAGAAAGAATTTAATCTAGAAGAATCGCTCCCAGAAAGTGAAACCGTTAAGAAACAACAACAGCAAATGACTCGTCCGGATTCATCGGCAATGGCAAGTGTTATTGCGGCGATTGGAGAAGAACTGGCGTCAGTAAAAGATCAACTCGATCTTTTTGTACGAGCTCAAGCCAAAGAGCCAGCGCAACTGCAATCCTTGTCCGATTCGTTAGTTCGCATTTCTGATACTTTGATGGTCTTAGAATTGCCCATTCCAAGGGATGTGATAAAGGAGCAAACCAAAACGCTCCAAAAATGTATCGACCTAGGCCAGTTGCCTGATGACTCCGCAGTGATGGACATCGCCGGCGCTTTATTATTTGTTGACGCGAATCTTAGTAATTTTGATCTCGATCGTTTTGATAGTGAATCAGAAACAGAGAAAAACGCGGTAGAAGTTGGGGAACAACGTTCGAAAGATAGCCAAGTTGATGAAGCAACGATGGCCTTGGTTGGAGTTGCAAGAAAGAATTTACAACTAGCCAAAGATGGCATGATTAATTATATCGCTTCTTCCTACAAACAAGCAGAACTTGAAAAAGTTCCTAGCTTGCTTGCAGAAGTTCTTGGAGCCATGAAAATTGTCGAGTTAGACGATGCGGCCGAGGTCCTAAAAATTGCCGGCTCTTTTGTTGAAACTCGTCTATTAGGCGCTGCGAATCCACCAAAAGAAAAATATCTTGATGCTTTAGCCGACATTGTTACTAGCGTTGATTACTATTTGGAAGGTACTGAAGAAGGCAATAATAAAGCTATCGTCTCCATTTTAAGAAGCGCTAAATCGAGTCAAGACTTGCTGATTGCTTCGATGCAGGAAAAAGCATCAGAAATAAGCGAAGAAGGTTCCGCACCAGCAGCAGAAGTTGAACAGGTCGAAGAAACCGAAGAAGCGGTATCCGCAAAAATTATTCCTATTAGCCAACCGTCGGCAGAAAAAGCGATTGATGAATCACTAATTGATGATGAAGTATTAGAAATATTTCTGGAAGAAGCCGAAGAAGAAATTGAAGTCATTGAGCAAACACTTCCCGTTTGGATTAACGATTCGAAAAATAGCGAAGCACTTGCGACCATTCGACGTTCTTTCCATACCCTCAAAGGAAGCGGTCGGCTGGTTGGTGCATTGACTATTGGCGAGCTAAGTTGGGCAGTAGAAAATATGCTCAACAAAGTGATCGAGGAATCGGTACCTGCTGAAAATCCAGTGCACAATGTTTTAAATAATGCGTTAAGCAAACTGCCAGAACTAGTCAAAGAATTTTCTGAAAGTAAGGCGCATCAAGGCGAAGATCTTAATGAACTGATTGCTCGCGCAGAACATATCTCTAAAGGATTAAATTTAAGCGATTTCATTTTTGAAACTGAGGCATCATCTGTTTCAGAAACCGATACTGAAGAAGTTATACCCACTTTGTCGGAGCCGCTAGAAACCAGTCAAGATGAAGAGCCGATTGACCCGGTCTTACTCGAAATTTTTGTCGCTGAAGCGCAGGTGCATCTAAAAGCGATTGATGATTTTGTGGCCGCGATACCCGCCGGCACGAGCGCAGCCGTTACCGATGATTTAATTAGAGCCTTGCATACCTTAAAAGGCAGTGCGCATATGGCAAAAGTCGATTCGATTGCTAAAATTACAGGTCCTATCGAGAAATACGCCAGAGTATCTAAAGGTGGCAACCGTCGTTTCGAAAGTGATGCCATTGAGCTTATCAGTGATTCAAGCCAATTTCTTGCAGAAGTCGTTGAAAGACTTCAAACAGCACAAAGTGTTGATCTAATTAGACAAGATGAATTATTAAACAGAATACGTCAAATTGCTTCTAGCGGATCGGATGATCTTGGCAAGGAAGGAAAAATTCAACAACGAGATCAACAATTAGTTTCGATCTTCCTTACCGAAGGTTCCGATATTTTACAGGAAGTAACTTCATTAGTTAGCGCCTTAGCTAGCGCCCCCAACGATCAAAGTTTAACGGATAAAATTACTTCAGAACTGCACGCATTTAAGCGGGGTAGTGAAATGGTCGGCATGCAAGAAATTCAAACTTTTGCTTCCACTTGCGAATCTGTCAGCCATTTACACGTCGAAGATGAAGATGGTCAAAAAGAATACCAACGTTTGTTATCGGCGGGTGTTGAAGAGTTGAGCCAAATGCTAAGTAGACTGGTATCAGAAGAAGATATTGTATTACCAGTCGCTCTTTCGGAAGAAATGCAAAGTTGGATAGCTGAAGCCTCTCGCGGCGAAGCGCCTGATGAAATGGATCAGGAATTGGTTGAGCTGTTTGTGGAGGAAGCCGATGAACTCATAGAGTCGGCAAATAGTTTGTTAGCTCGCTGGGTTGATAATTTGCATAGCGAAGACATCGTTAAAGAGTTAAGAAGAATTTATCATACCTTCAAGGGCAGCTCGAGAATGGCCGGTGCTATGCATATTGGTGATCTTGCGTTTGCGATTGAGGAAATATTTAATAGTCATGTCGACTTTGGACGAGCCATCGCTGAAATAGATTATCAGTTGGTTTCAAAAACGACCAATAAATTGGTCGAAATGGTCGACGTACTTCGCAGCTTCAGGTGGCCGTCCGCTGCACCAAAAGAAATTGCGGTGTTGCAAGCTCATTTAAATCCGAATGCCGAAATTGCAGAGCCTATCCTCGAAGAACCTGTCCCCGAAGAAACGGTCATCGATGAAACACCAGAAGTTGAAGTTTCAGAAGTGGAAGTAATCGAAGTACCGGTCGTTGAAGATATAATTGATGAAGAACAACTAGCCGAGCCGTTAGTGGTTGCAACTGATGATGATTTGACAGCGAGTACAGAGCAGGGAGAAGAAATAGCCTTAGATTCCCCAATCGATACCGAACCGACAACGGAAATTTCCGAAATTGAAATAGCTGACGTTGTAGATAGCGATGACTCATTACACGAATCGCTAGAAAACGAGCAAACAGAAACGGAATCCTTGGATGCTAAATCTGCGACTAAAATCTCTGAAGAAAAATCGCAGGACGAAATTGAAAAAGCATCGGTCAAACAGCCAACACCGCCTAAAGAAACTATTGTTAGTGAAAATACGATTGCTCCAGCCGCGCCTGTAGAAGCGACCGGTAATGTTTATTCTATAAACCTTGATGAAGATGGTTTAGAAGTTCTAGAAATTTATTTGGAAGAAGCCGATGAGCTACTGATCGCTTTAGATGAAACACTGCACGCATGGAGCAATGATCAAACTGATAGCGACGCCATCGATACCATACAAAGAACACTGCATACCTTTAAAGGTGGCGCAAGACTGGCTGATTTAGTAGTACTGGGTGATTTAACTCACGAAATGGAAACCTATTTCGAGAAAGTCAGCGCGGGATCTCTTGAAGTCAAACCCGCTCACGTCAATCATATGATGCGAGGTTATGATGTAATTGAGGCTTTAGTTAATGAAGTGAAAAACGAAAACCAAATGACGCTGCCCGAACTGTATTTTGCCCAGCTTAAGAAAATCATAGCAGGTGAAGAGTTTGAAGAAGCCGCTGCGGTCGAAGAAGTGGTTGATAAAAAATCGAAAAAGAAATCTAAAGCGAGCAAGTCTAAGTCGAGTAAGACAGATAAAAAGCAGGCATCTGCAGAAAAAGAAGCGGCTAAGGAAAAAGAAACGACTAAGGAAAAAGAAACGTCAGCAGAAATTGTATCTTTTGAAAAACGTAAACAAGAACAAGAAGAAAGAAGAAAACCTGCGGCAGCGGCCGATACGGTTCGAGTCAATTCTAATCAACTCGAAAACTTGGTTAACTTGGCTGGTGAAACCAGTATTTTCCGTTCACGACTAGAACAACAGATGTCAGTATTACGTTATAACTTAGACGAAATGAGTTCTACGGTTGAACGATTAAAAGATCAGTTAAGAAATCTGGATATCGAAACCGAAGCACAAATATCTTACCGTCGAGAAATTAGTGGTGGTACCGAATACGAGGATTTTGATCCTTTGGAAATGGATCGATATACCCGTCAGCAAGAATTAACGCGCGGCTTAGGTGAAAGCGCAGTGGATTTAATGAACCTGAAGGATACTTTGGATTTCTTAACTTCCGACTCGGAAACGCTATTGTTGCAGCAAGGTCGAGTGAATACCGAAATGCAAGAAAGTTTGATGCAAACACGGATGACGCCGTTTGAAAGCTTGGTACCACGACTGCGCCGAATGGTTCGACAAATCAGTACCGAACTAGGAAAAACCATCGAACTTTCAATAAGTGCCGATGGCGAAATGGATAGAAGTGTTCTCGATCGAATGATTGCGCCGCTAGAGCACATGTTAAGAAACGCAATGGACCACGGGATTGAATCGCCAAAGGATCGAAAATCTCAGAAAAAACCTGAAACCGGAAAAATCGCCATCTCTCTTTATCGAGAAGGTAGTGAAGTTTTTATTAAAATCAAAGATGATGGTCGTGGTCTAAACCTTGAGGCGATAAGAGAAAAAGCCATCGAAAGAAGTTTAATTACTAAAGATACCGAACTCAATCGCCATGAGTTACACCAGCTGATATTAGAAGCCGGTTTCAGTACCGCAGAGCAGGTTACTCAAATATCGGGTCGCGGTGTTGGAATGGACGTGGTTAACAGTGAGATTAAGCAGCTAGGCGGCGTGATTGAAATTGATTCTGAAAAAGGCGTGGGTTCTACATTTACCGTAAGACTGCCATTTACTGTTTCCGTCAACCATGCGTTGATGGTTCAAATTGGTGAAGAAGTTTACGCGATACCGCTTTCTAATATTGAAGGTATTGTGCGAGTGAGTCCGTTTGAACTCGAAGAATATTATTCTAATACCGAAACAAAATTCGCTTATGCTGGCATCGATTATTCGATGTATTATTTAGGACAAATGTTAGACCACCATTCCAAAGCCAGTTTGGCCGGCGTCTCTCAACCCTTACCGGTTTTATTGTTACACGGAGCGGATCATCCAACAGCGTTACAAGTTGACGATCTATTGGGAAGCCGAGAAATTGTTGTAAAATCAATTGGTAGTCAATTGAGTTCAGTAAGTGGTCTTTCCGGCGCAACCATTCAAGGTGACGGACGTGTGGTATTAATTTTAGACATGCCTGCATTAATACGTAGAGTCGACGCACAAATTATCGACTCGTCGATGATTGAAGAAGAAGTGATTGAAGAAAAAGTTCCAACGGTTATGGTGGTTGATGATTCGATCACGGTTAGAAAAGTAACCACCCGTTTATTAGAACGCTATGATTTTGAAGTGATTACCGCCAAAGATGGTGTCGATGCGGTAACCGTGCTGGCCGATACCGTCCCGGATGTGATGCTTTTAGATATAGAAATGCCACGTATGGACGGATTTGAATTAGCAACTATCATTCGCCATGATGAGCGATTAAAGGGAATTCCAATTATCATGATAACTTCGCGAACTGGCGAAAAGCATAGAGAAAGAGCAGAATCGATTGGCGTCAATCGGTATATGGGTAAGCCTTACAATGAAGTTGATTTATTAGAAACCATTAATGGTTTGTTAACTGATAATACTTGAGGAACATCGTGAGTAATTTATCAATTGGTTTGGTGACTTCGCCGAGCGAAGAAAGCAAACAATTAATCAGTTTATTAGAAAATCTAGGCGTTATAGTTTCCTATCATATTTCGCCGGAAGAAATTCAAAGCCATCATATCGAAGATGAAGTGCTCAACGTTTGGTTGCTGAATGTCGATGACGATCATTGGCACGATAATATCGACCAACTACTCGATGAATCTGAGGCTTCTATATATTTTAATGAGCCCGGTACACTTGCGAAACAATCGCATCCTGAATACTGGAGTGAAAAGCTAGTAACGCGATTATATGAACTGACCGGTCTCGTTAGTGATGATGTTTCGAACGATCCTCAAGAAGAAGTACAATCCGAACTTCCACAATCTGAACCTCAACAATCCGAACCCCAACGATCCGAATCCCTACGATCCGAAGCCCCACAAAAAATGGGCGCAGTTGTAGAACCTCCAGTCGAGCAACCAGTTTCTTTAACGGAAGAAGTCGGGCAGTCGATAGAAAAATCATCGTCAAAGAATGAAATTGAATCGGCAGATAATTTAAGTTCAGCGTTAGATGAATTAGAAACGAATTCGATTGGGCTTCCAAGCGAAATTGCTGCAGAACTTGTTTCAGAGTTAGAAGATATTTCTCCTGACCTCGACATCTCACTGGATGAATCTTTTAGCCTTGACGATGACCTGTCAATTGAGCAAGAAGAAAATAGCGAACAACTTTCAGTCGACCAGCCGTCAACGAGTGTCGAAGAAGAAAGTCAGGCCGAACGTGATATGCAAGGAAGTGTTTTATTAGATTCAGATATTTTACTAGAAAGTGATGACTCGATTGAATTAGAAGTCGACTCAATTGCAATTGATACAGAATTAGATTTAGTTACGGACACAGATACAAGCGAAACCAGTCAAATAGCGGACGAAATACTTCAGCTAGCGGAACAGCCGGTTGGTGGTTCAGAAAATTCGAACGATAGCTTTGATGAAATCGATTTTTCAAATAGTTCGATTCCAATGTTAGAGTCGGCAAGAGATGACGACCAAAAAGTTCTTGAGTCAATTTATGACCTAGAAGAGCCGTCGCAAGATGCCGCTCGGTCAGATTCTATTGAAGTAGATTCTATTGAAGAAGATTCTATTGAAGAAGATTTGCTCGACCCAGAATTAGCCATAGATGAAAACGATTTAAATCAAAGCGTCAAAGATGCCTTGGCATTGGAGGATTCTACTGAGTTAGAAGAATCATTGGAAGATGTTTCGGATGAGCTCGAATTAATGAGTGGAGAATTATCGTTAGATATTGACGATAACGAAAAGATTGATTCTACCGATACCCCCGTTGGTAGAGCCAATTTCCTAACCGACGAAGATGATGAGCAAGCGCCTTCAAATGAGCGTCCGACTGAAATTAATGAGCAAGATGATTCACTTTCAGAATTATCGCTGGAAATGCAAGAGTCAAGCGAGTCGATGCCGGTGACCGGTAAAGCGGTCTTCATCGATGAACAAGAACTGATTGACGACCGAGAACAAGCTGGCCAACAAGAATTAGCGGAAACAGCAAACGAGTCGGATAATTTCGAGAGTCTAGAGCAAGCGGAAGAATTAAGTTTAGAATCAATCGAACAAACGTCAATAACAGGCAAAGCCGTGTTTATCGAAGAACAAGTGGAAGTTGTCGAAAAAACTGAAATCGTTGAACCAGAATTGGATGACGGAGGACTAACTCTAGAATCCGATGGCGGCAGCCCAGTGACAGGCAAAGCCGAGTTTGTAATCGATGGAGAACCACAACATGCGACGCAGGAGAAAGCTGAACCTAAAACGGATGAAGCCCAACAAGACACTATTGAGACAATAGAATCGGCGTCAGCTGGTTTAGAGTTGTCGCCCACCGGAGAGCCAGAGCAGAATGATTGGCTTAACCCTGAAGAAAGCGAGCAGCTAGTTGAATCTGCTGAAGAGGAACTTGAGTTAGAGTTTGATGAGCAATCCTTGTCGTTAGATGAAACTGAAGTGACAGATGCTGAACAATTGACCTTTGAATCCGAACCGATCATCACTGAGCAAGTCAGTGAAGCTGGCGAAAAGGGTAACCTGAGTGAGTCCACTGAGACATTGGAATTTGAGATTCCGATGCTTGAAGAATCCGCGACCGGACTCGATCTGGTAGAAGTCGCACCACAGCAATCAAATGACGAAGAAAAAATTCCCTGCTGGGTGATTGGAGCATCGCTCGGTGGACCGGCTGCGGTCAAACGTTTTTTACAAAGTTTACCCGCCGATATTAATGCCAGCTTTATCGTTGTTCAACATATCGATGAAAGTTTTCTGCCGGTGCTTGCGGACATACTGACCAGTAATAGTCACTTTGATGTAAAAGTTGCCAACGGAAGTAACCCTATGTTGGCCGGTAAAATTTATTTAGCACCGCTAAAAGGTAAACTAATTTTCCTTCAAGATGGTTCGATGTTAGTTGACCATTCACAAAAATGGAGTGGCCCTTATTCGCCGTGCATTGATGATGTGATGATTTCTTTATCGGCGGTTTATGGTGAGAAAAGCGGTGCCATAATTTTTAGTGGTATGGGGCAGGACGGTTTGAAAGGTTCGGAAAAAATGCTGGCCGCCGGTGGTTGCGTTTGGGCGCAGTCGATGGATACATGCGCCAATGCTTCAATGCCAGAAGCGGTAATTAATGCGAGCTTAGCGAGTGTAGTCGCCCCACCTGAAATATTAGCCGATCGATTGGCAGAACATTTAAAAGAATTTAATGAGAATCAACGCAAGCAAGTTTGAAATGAGTGCAACCGATAATCTATTTGGAGATTCGGTTTGAAATTTTTGTAATTTATAATTTGCAACTTAATACAGAGACAGGACCATGGCCGAAAATATTCAAGAAGTCTATAGTTTGATGATCCCAACGGTTAACAGCAATATTTTATTGCCCAATACCAATGTTGCTGAGGTAGTGCCATTCAGTAACGTCGAATTGTTTGCAGAAGGTTCTGACAAGCCCAATTGGTTTTTAGGTCACCTGTTATGGCGAGGGATTAATATTCCATTATTGTCAATTGATTTAATCAAAGGTGAGAGTGACGCACAAGCAAACAAACGTTCGCGAGTTGCGATAGCACATACTTTAAATCTTAATAAAGAACTCCCTTACCTAGCAATCGTGGTACAAGGGATCCCAAGACTGTCCCACGTTCGAGCGGATAATATCCAATACATTCAAGATGAATCTTTGTCGGAAGCGGAAAAAATGCGGGTCGAAATTGATTCGGTTGCAGCTTCAATCCCAGATTTAGATCGGCTGGAAAGCATGGTTTTAGAAGCTGGCGCCGCGGCATAAATTTCTGACAAAAAGAATCTCATGCCTCACATTGGTTATCAAGTGAAGACAACAAACGTGGTCGTAATTGTTGCTTTCATGCTCGGTTTATTTTTGAGTTGGGGGCTATTCAGCGGCGATGAACAGGGACGGGTCAATTTACTTCATTTAGTCGCCGTGTTCGTTTTTTTACCCATTGTCAGTCTTCTAATTTCAAGTTTGTCGTTAGTTTTCGGTAAAGGGCTAAACCTCGCCTTTCTGGCTGGATACATTCCATTTTGGTCTCATCAAAAACGGCGAGATTTTTTACTGCAACGACAGCAACCACACTCTCAATTTCTTTTTTTTTATCAAAGTCAGTTTGCGGCAATTAGTTTTAGCCTCGCAAGTCTGTTCACCTTTTTTATATTGTTGGTCTCAACGGATATTAATTTTATATGGCGAAGTACTTTGTTAAACGCTGAACAAATACATCCGCTGCTCGAATTATTAGCCGTGCCCTGGAAGTTTTGGCCGTCTGCACAGCCCGATTTAAACCTACTTATCGCCACACAAGATTCTAGATTGTTAAATAGTAACGGGAACAATATTAAAGGGCAGTTCGGAGATTGGTGGCAGTTCATTTTAGCAGCACAAGTATTTTATGCCTTTTCTTTAAGAATATTGGTAATTGTTATTAGCCTGTCGTTTTCAAAAACATTTTCTAGGGTGAGAATTGGTGCGAAATCCAGTGCTAAAAAATTAAAAGATAGTCAGCGACAAAATTTAGCAAAAGCGCCGCTCGCTGAAATAGTGAATCATATCGAAAATGATTATGCATTAAATAACTGGTGTGGCATCAGTGAGCATCATTTACGAAATATTGAAAAGCGACTCACGGAGAAGAAAACGTCCGAATTAATCGCCGGTCCACTAGCGTCTTATAGCGAACAAATGGTGTCAGAACGTTGGCAACAAACACAACTGCTGATTGTTAAAGGCTGGGAACCGCCGTTAGCTGAACTCGCCGACTTTATGCAAAACGGACGCGGCTATTTATTGCCACTTGATTGGAACGATGAGCAACTTAAATCTTTGAAACAAATTCATTTGGATGAGTGGCGGCGGTTTGTTCAGCCTCTTTCCAGATGGCAATTGCTGCAGTTGGAGAATATCGAATGTTAAACCATTTGAGAGCCTCTTTCGCCGTGGTCGGTCATCCAAATAAAGGTAAATCTTCAATTGTTTCGACCTTAGCAAGAGACGATTCGATTTTAATTTCCCAGCAAAGTGGAACGACGACTCAGTCGACTCGTTACAAAATTGATACTGGCCATGCTGGTTTCGAATTGGTCGATACGCCAGGATTTCAGCGTCCGAGAAAAGTTTTACATTGGCTACAATTACATGCCCAAAGTGCCGATCAAAGAGCGCTTGCGGTTGAAAAATTTGTCAACGATTTAGATTGCCAAAAAAAATATCCAGATGAAGTTGAGTTACTGACACCCTTAACCAAAGGTTCGGCAATTTTATATGTAGTGGACGGCTCCAGGCCATACGGGGTTGAATACGAAGCAGAGATGGAAATCTTGCGCTGGACAGGTCAGCCGAGTATGGCACTAATCAATCCGATTGAAAACGATAGTTTTATTGATTCTTGGAAAAACGCGCTAGAGCAGTTTTTTAAAATAGTTCGAGTCTTTAATCCGATGCATGCGGACTTTGACAAACAGTTATCGTTGCTAGAAGCATTTTCTCATCTTCAACCCAAGTGGAAAAATAATCTGGACCAAGTAATAATCGATCTGAAAGACCAGCAACATCAGTTGGCGGATCAAAGTGCAACGATTTTAGCACAACTTCTTACAGAGCTTTGTAGTTATCAATGTCAGCAAAAAGTATTAACCGAAGCTCAAGCGAAAGCGCTAGAGCCCATTTTATCAAAACGATATAACCAATGGATGTGCAAAAAAGAATCTCAATCTCATCAGCAAATGTTAGATCTCTTCTCACATCAGCGGTGCGAGTTAAATGCAAGTAGCCTAGCACTTCCTCCCGATTTATTCGATAGCGAACAATGGTACGCTTGGGGTCTAAATAAGAAACAATTGGCTAGTGTGAGCGCAATGACGGGCGCGGCAGCAGGAGCTGCACTCGATTTTGCGGTGGCGGGACACAGCTTTATGCTCGGAGCCATTGGTGGCGGCGCGCTAGGCTTTACTAGCGCATGGCTTGGAGCAAATAAAATAACCAATGTCTCAGTGAAAGGTTTACCTCTGGGCGGTTATCAGGCGCTTCAAGGGCCAATTAAAAATCGAAATTTCCCCTACGTGGTGATTGCTCGGTTTTTATATTTGTTTGAACAGTTACAATCGAAAAATCATGCCGACAGAAGCGGCATCGATATTTCTGAGGCCATTTCTACAGAGACGATACGCTCCGGGGCCATCGCTTCCGAAATCGCAAATACCGAGACATCGGTGGCCAGTAATATTCTTCAAAATAAGTTAGATGAGTTATCCAAATCACAACTCAAGGCGATCCACAACGCCTGCAATCAGCTAGTTTCGCAAAAGGCGGTGGATGATTTATCGCAAGTATTGAGCGGTCTATTTCTTGAATAAAAGATTACAGTCTGCTTAGCTTTATTATTTGCTTACATTTACTAATTCGACTTAGCCGGTTGGCTGCTCTATGGTTAAGCTAACAAAGGTTGTACTTTTAGAATTTTTCAAAATGCCCGTTAAAAAAATTATCTCAATCACAGTTTTAATGATTATTTCGACTCTCGCAGAGGCGTCAGTTCATCGATATCATATTCGTATTGATGAAACGATAACTCATGCGGCGGTTGAAGCTTGTTTTGATGGCCAGCCGCCTAATTATTTAGCGGTCGAAAGTAAAAAAGGCCTTCGCGATTTAGTTGAATTTCCAAAATCGGAGCAAGGCAATATTGAAATCCAGGGACGCTATTGGAAAACCAAGAATCTGCCAGACAATGCCTGCCTTAATTACAAAATTAGTTTAAAGCGGCACCAGGCCAAACGTAGCAAATCCTCTGCTAAACGAAAAAATATTGCCTTTATTGAAGAGAATACGTGGCTCTGGCTGCCAGAAGTTCTGCCTAAATCCGATGATGTTGAATTGACTTTTCGAATCCCTAAATGGGCTGAAATTTCAACCCCTTGGCGACAGCCTAATTTTGACCAGCGTCGTTATTTACTGGGTCACCAACCGCAAGAGTGGGGTTATCGTTTACTGATCGGAGATTTTAATCTCCAGCATCGAAAAATTGCCGACAATCGTTATTTAAATATTACAACGATTAATGGCATGCCCAAACAAGCGGCTGTTAACCAATGGTTGGTCGATGTGGCGACATCACTAAAACATTATTTAGGTGATTATCCACAAGCACAAACTCAAGTCATTGTTATTTCCAAACCATCACTCAAAAGAGGGCCGGTGCCGTGGGGTGATGTTAGTCGCGGTAATGGATTGGGCATTTTGTTTGTTGTGGTTCCGACTTATGATATAGAAGATTTTTATACCGATTGGACCGCGCCGCATGAGTTTAGTCACCAACTTTTGCCTAAGGTTGACTACGATGACATTTGGCTTTCAGAAGGATTAGCCTCTTACTTACAAAACGTTTTAATGGGGCAATCAAAAAATTACAGCATCGAAGAAGCCTGGAGTAAAATTTACCAAGGTTTAAAACGCGGCGAAAAAGGCACCAAGAAAGTTAAACCTGAGCCTTTATGGAAAACCGCAGGGCGCCGGAGTCGAGGTGGATCGTCTGGCCGAACCATGCGAATTTATTGGAGTGGCGCTATCTATTTCCTCAAGGCAGATATTGCCTTAAGAGAAAAATCGAATGGCGCGGTGGGCTTAGACGACATTTTGTTGAGGCTTAATCGCTGCTGTATCGATAGTCAGAATACTTGGACCGGCGAGCGATTAGCAGCTCAATTAGATCAATTGTCCAGCAGCCGTATTTTTAGCGATTTATACCAACAGATTGCTTTTAGTCGAGACTTTCCGGAATTTGGCAGCGACTTCAAAAAATTAGGCATTACCATTAATCCTTCAAAAAAATCCAGTGAATCTGCAGTGGTACTAAAAGTAGAAAAAAATTCTATGGCATGGAAAATTATGCAATAAAGCTAGAACCCTTGTGACATAATGCGAGCTGCCCATTGTTTTCATCAAAAATGTCTCCATTATCGGTGACAAAGATCCTATTAATTAATTCGAACAAATATTATGAGCCGCAAATACAATTCTGAGACAGTCATCGAAGTCACCCATTGGAACGATACGCTTTTTTCGTTTAAAACGACTCGAAGTGCGAGTTTGCGTTTTAGAAATGGCGAATTTATCATGATTGGCCTTGCCCAAGGGGATGCTAAACCGATTATGCGTGCCTATAGTATCGCTAGCGCCAACTATGAAGAATACTTGGAATTTTTTAGTATCAAAGTACAAGACGGTGCATTAACATCCAAATTGCAGCATCTAAAAGAAGGTGATGAAGTCTTAATTGGCAGTAAGCCCACGGGCACCTTAGTGATCGACGATTTGAAAGACGGTCGCAACTTGATTCTCATTGGCACCGGCACCGGACTCGCACCATTTTTGAGTATTATTAAAGATCCGGAAACCTACCAAAGATTCGAAAAAGTGGTTTTATTTCATGGCGTTCGCTTTGTGAATGAAGTGGCCTATCACGAAATGCTCAGTGAGGAATTAAAAAGTCACGAATATCTTGGCGAAATGATTAGCGAACAACTGATTTATTATCCTTGTGTCACACGTGAAAGGTATCAAAATCAAGGCCGAATTACCGACTTAATGAGAGAAGGTAAATTGTGCAGCGACATAGGCCTGCCCGAGTTAGATCCAAAACTAGACCGGGTAATGTTATGCGGCAGTCCATCCATGTTAAAAGATACTTGCGCGATACTCGATCAAAAAGGCTTTGAAGAAAGTCGAAAAAAAGGAGTGCAAGGCGACTACGTGGTTGAACGGGCTTTTGTTGAAAGTTAACGATTTTTGTATTGATTGACAATCAGGGGTAGAATCGAATTCTGTTAGCTGATTAAAAAACATAGAAATTGAGGAAAGAAACATGTTCAGTCATATTATGGTTGGTGCAAATGATATTCAGCAGTCGAAAATTTTCTACGATGCTGTTTTAGGCGCAATGGGTCATAAGCCCGGCGTTATTGATGAGAAAGGGCGTTGTTTTTATTTTACCGAAAGTGGCGTTTTTGCAATTAGCAAACCAATTGATGGTGAATCCGCTTGTTGTGGCAATGGAAGCACTATCGGATTTGCTGCAAAAAATCCTGAAATGGCTAACGCATGGCACGAAGCGGGATTAGCCAACGGTGGAACTGATTGTGAAGATGCTCCCGGTATTCGTGAAGGAACAATTGGACAACTTTATTTAGCTTATTTACGAGATCCTTCCGGTAATAAAATTTGCGCACTTCATCGTATTGGTTAATTGTAATCAACGAATTATTAAACTCTCTCTCTGACGAAGGGAAATACCGAATTGTAGGGTGGGCACGTCTTTTGTGCCCACCCTTCTAATAGGACTAATAAGCCAAAGTCTAATTATTTACAGTATTCTTAAATCTTAAATCTTACTTCTCGCACTCCAACATCTCAATATTTAATAATAGATTGTTTAAGTTCTATTTTTTCGTCAGATTAACAAGGATCGAGAGCACCTTCATTCGGCATCGAATTTTTACCCTATACCTTAAACTGTATTCGCGTTAACGTTGTCTATGAACTTACGGTAAAGTCTCTCCTACTACAAAGGCGGGTTGATTATTGTTTGCCACCCAAAGTTAAGCGCGAGTAATTTATACGACCTTACCAATTGCAAGAAATCATAAGGTTCAAATCGGATTATATTTTTTGGGCGATTGAGGCATGACAAAGTGGGTTATAGCGCTTTACGACAACGAGCGAAATTCAATAGGCAAGTAAATAAGCAACAAACAGCTATAAAAGGCACCTATAATTGCGTATATTGCATAAATGGATATTGAAACACTACAGCTTTTTATTGATGTTATGCGGTTACGCAGTTTCACTAGCGTTGCTAGTAATCGCGGCATCGCCGCTTCTTCCGTATCTCGCAGTATTCGTTCGCTGGAAGAAGAAGTGGGCACTCGCCTCTTCCAAAGAACCACTCGGGCAATTAAACCAACTGAAGCTGGTTTGCTTTATTTCGAACGGATCAGGCCAGCCTTTGACGAGTTGCAGTTAGCAAAACAATTGGCAAAAGATATTAATGAAAAACCACAAGGTCGACTAACGGTTAGCGCGCCAAGCGTTTTTGGTGAAATGTATATTGTCCCATTGATTCCAGAGTTTAGTCGGTTATTTCCCGATTTATCACTCGATTTGTTGTTACAGGATCGAATGGTCGATCTGGTCGAAGAGCGGGTTGATATTGCGATAAGAGTAGGAACATTGCAAGATTCATCGTATATCGCAAAGCAACTAATGCCAATGGAATTTTTTATTAGTGCTAGTCCTGGTTACCTAGAACAAAATGGAACGCCGACAAAACCGGAGCAGGTAAAGGAGCATAACTGTTTGCTTTTTCCAAGATCCGGATACAATTTCAATTGGATTTTTGAACAGGGCACTAAAAAGTACAACATCGACGTTCAAGGTCGGCATATGCTCACTCGTTCTCAAGCGATAAAACAATGTACGGTTGCCGGATTAGGGCTCTCTCTTTTACCGGACTGGTTAATTCGAACAGAAATTGAAAGTGGAGCGTTGCTGAAGTTGTTTAAAGACTACCGAGTATCGGCAACAGATTTTAATAGCGCTGTTTGGATGTTATATCCATCAAAGGACTATTTACCCACGAAAGTTAGACTGTTTAAAGATTTTATTGTTAAAAGTTTTAACAAATAAAGACAAAATCCAGTTAAGACTCAATAATCAAAACCACAGTCACATCCTCAAGGTTTACCCTAAATTCTTACTGATCATTTCATTGATGCGCGCGGCGCAATTATCTTTTGCGCGAGCGACTGTTTTTAGCTCAGTAGTTTAACTCTATAATCGCTTTAAGAATCAATATAGTGTTTTAAGAAAGACGATCAAAGAGGCATGTATAAATGAATGAATTGAACAAGAGAGTTGCGATTATTTTTGGCGCGAGTAAAGGCATTGGCGCAGCCACGGCCAAACATTTAGCGGCCTTAGGTATTTCCGTTGTGATTGGCGCTCGCTCAAAAACGAAATTAGAAAAAGTTGCAAATGAGATAAGAATGGCAGGTGGCAGTGCTCAAGAAGCCGTTTGTGACGTAAGCCAGTTCGAAGATGTGAAATCTTTGGTGGATCTAACTCTAACTCGTTACGGTAAGGTCGACGTTGTTATAAACTGTGCAGGTATAATCGACCCAATTTCTTCACTGGCTGATTCCGATCCTGAACAGTGGTGTAAGGTGGTGGACATCAACTACAAAGGTGTCTTTTTTGCAATGCGAGCGGTGCTTCCAGTGATGCGAAAACAACGCTCTGGTGTGATTATTAATATTAGTTCGGGTGCTGCGACCAGTGCCTTGGAAGGCTGGAGCCATTATTGTTCGAGTAAAGCGGCGGTTTTATCTCTCACTCGATGCGCCGACAAAGAAAATAGAGAGTTTGGTATTCGGGTAACGGGACTAAGTCCTGGCACTGTTGCCACCGATATGCAGCGTTCCATCAAATCATCCGGTATCAATCCCGTTAGCCAACTGGATTGGCAGTCTCATATTCCAGTAGAATGGCCGGCAAAGGCGGTGGCCTATCTTTGTACCGATAGCGCCAAAGATTTGGGCGGCCAAGATTTTTCCATAAAAACGGAGCAAGGACGAAAGCGCGTTGGCCTAAATTAGTTCAAACTGAAACGCGTGGTGAGATACCTCTTATCCAGTATTGATTTTTAATCACATATTCTAGTTTTAGCTATAGGTAATAGAGTTTGGATAGCCCTAAAGTTTCGGTATACTTGGATATCTGATGTTTAGGCTTACCAAATTTAAATATGAATATCTTAATCATTGAAGATGAAACAGAACTTGCCGCGGCAATGGCAGACTATCTTGAAGAGTAACCCAAACCTACGGGCTGTCGGCGGCTCACACTTCGTTATCAATGTCGCAGGTGATGATTTAGATATTACCTTTCTGCCGGATCAGGTTGGCGGATTATCTAACTATATTCGCAATCGAGCCATTTTAAATTAAGTTAAAAAAGTAGAGAGAAAAACTATATGCAATTGGTCGAACTCGACATTTCAGATTCCAATAAAGAAATAGAATTTTTTATCGATCAGCTTTATTTGGAATTGTTCGGTAAAGACGCGTTACTTTCTAACGAAGATAAAGTCGCGATAAAAAATCAATGGCAAAAACAACAACCAGCGCATTGGGCATTTAAAGTCGTACAAAATAAGAACGCCGTTGCGTTTTTTACCTTAGCAGAATCATTTTCCTATTTTGCACAGGGTGCTTATGGGATTATTAATGAACTTTGGGTTGCCGAAGAATATCGCTCGAAAGGTGTCGGAGGTGAAGTTCTAAAATACATCAAGCAAATTGCAGAAGATAAAGGCTGGCGACGAGTAGATGTGTCTGCGCCGCATTTTGAGCGATGGATTAAGACCTTTGAATTTTATCAAAAACATGGTTTTAGCTATACTGGCAAGAAACTAAAGTATCTTGTTGCCGAGCACTGAATCACAATAGAGTTAATTTAACTTTAGTCAATTCAACCGCTTCAGTTTTAGATAACTTACCAATACACCCTCTGACCTTACCCTACCAATTGAAATTGAGCCTGCATCGCTTGACTACGCAGTTCAATAAGTTGTTGGTATGGTTCGGAATGGTACCAATTATTTGCCGCTTCACTGTCTGGAAAGGCAATTATTACGGTCGTTTTAAAATCCGTTTTTCCATGAAGTTCCACAAAATTACCTTTGGCGATATATTCGCCGCCATAGTTGGCGAGTGTTTCAGCGGCAGCTGCACCATATTGTTTTAATTTTTGTTGGTCTAAGGTTGTAAAGTTAGCAATGACATAAGCGCCCATATTTTTCTCCAGTTTATTAGAAAGTTTGCTTGCCGAAAATGGCTGGGTTAGTGTTGACACTAGCTTAGCAACGGCGGAGAATGTCGACAATAGCCATATTTTGAAATCATTGTTTATAAATATGAACAATCACAAGCTCTTTCCACTATTACTTACTTTTTCTGAAGTGGCACTTCAGGGCTCGTTTACCCACGCAGGAAAGCTATTGGGTTTGAGTAAATCAGCAGTTAGTCAGCAAATAAGTCGTTTAGAAAAAGAATTAGGGGTTCAACTGTTAAAGCGAAATACCCGAGGATTATCGGTCACTGCATTCGGTCAATCGCTGCTTAAACGTTGTGAATTGCTAACCGGACAGCTTGACTTGGCGTTGCTCGAATTGACAAAAGTTGAGAGTGGACCTCGCGGAAAATTTTCGGTGGTTTTTCCTCACGCTTTGGAAAGTGACATCATGGTTCCTGCGTTGAGCCAGCTTCATCGGGAGTTTCCGAGACTAGAATTAAATATTGAAGTAACTATCGATAAGAAGGATTTAGTTAAAAATAAGCTCGATGTTGCAGTTTTTGGTGGTGAACCGAAAGATAGTCGATATCGCGCGCTAGCGGTTGGTACATCGAGGGAGTTCTTTTGCGCGACCCCAGAATATCTTAATAAAATGGGGCAACCAAAATCGCCAATGGAATTATCACAACATCCTTGGATAGCTAATCATTGGCAAAATAATCCAATAACGATCGCACTCGATTCGCCATCATCTAGCGAAGAAAAAATTAGCTTAAAAGAAGTGGCACGGGTGAACGCATTAAGCAGCTCAATTGGACTTGCAGAGCAGCATGTCGGAATTGTTCTTTTACCTAATGCGATATGTTCGCCGATGATCCTTGCAGGAAAACTTGTTAGAGTACTACCGGAATATCGAGGGCCCATTTGGCCATTTTATTTCATTCATCCTTATCAAGGCGAAAAGCCGATCCACATTACTCGGTTTTACCAATTGGTTAAACATTATTTCAGCAAGGCTCAAGTCGGATAAATATGAGTAATAAATTCGTTAGAATAAAACATTTAAAGTCGAATAGGATAGTAGCGGAAGGGCGTATTGGCTGGCAGATTACCCCATTTGAAAGTAACTGGTATATCAGTAAAAAATGTTTGAAAACAGATGGCTTTAGAGTCAATTATTTGCCGGGACTTTGTATATATACCCGTTATCATTCAAGATGCAGGTTTCAGCGAGTCATGAAGCTGCCATATTTGAGGCGCAATGACGCCGGATTAGTCATTCTAATTCAAGTTGTTGCAACAAAGAAGATGGTAGCTTCATGGCTCGCCCTGCGGGAGCTAAGCTAGAAACCTTGCACTGCGTTGTAAGCCTTGGAAAGGGCTAGCCATTTCCTGCAGCTTACGCCTTGTTCAAGATTCCTAGTTTAGCTCTGAATCCTGCATCTTGAATGATAACGGGTATATGAGTTTCTATACGTCTGGCTTGATTTTGTCGCACCCGATGGTGAAATCAGCAAAAATTTAGCTTGGAAATATTGGTTGCCGAATCCACTGCTACCATTTATTTGGTTTCGGGTGGCCATTCCAAGATATCATCCCAATTTAGTGGTTGAAGAATACCAAACTGACGATTAAAGTTTTTGAATGCCATCCAGTACCGAACGCCAAATGCTGAAATTCGAAAAGAGGTGCGTTTCGCTCAAATAAGCAAGATTCGGGTCGAAATCGAGCGGTTTCATTCTTAGAATGTTTAACTAGTATCCAATGAGAGATTGCCTCATTTTTCAACCTAGATTGATCTAGGTTCAATACAAGGTTCTAATTGTGCCTCATCAGCAAAATCAAAATTACATAAAGATTGCCAAGGCGATCGAATTCATTAGCCTTAATTTTAAAGAGCAACCTTCTTTAGAATTGATATCTCAAGCCGTCGGGCTTAGTCCTTTTCACTTCCAGAGGTTATTTACTCAATGGGCTGGTGTTAGCCCCAAGAAGTTTATGCAATATTTAAGTCTGGAATACGCAAAAGGGCTATTAAAGAACGAAAAACTATCACTACTCGACACGTCATATGAAACGGGTTTGTCTGGTACTAGTCGTTTGCATGACTTGTTCGTTAAAATCGAAGCAATGACGCCAGGAGAGTATAAAAATGGCGGCGAGCAACTTGATATTCGATACCAATTTTCCGAAAGCGTTTTTGGAAATTTGTTAATTGCTTCAACGGAAAAAGGCATTTGTCATCTATCCTTTGAAGAAGATAACCAGAAGAGTCTTACTCAGCTTAAGCAATCTTTCCCTAACGCCAATCATCGAAAAAGTAAGGCTGGGAATCAAGAAAATGCACTACAGTTTTTTCAAAAAAATTGGCAGCAGATTGAAAATATAAAACTGCATTTAAAGGGATCGCCATTTCAGCTAAAAGTTTGGGAAAGTCTACTAAAAATCCCCAAGAGTTGCTTAACTTCCTATGGTTCAATTGCTAAAAACATCGACAAGCCAAATGCCTCAAGGGCGGTGGGGACTGCCATTGGTAGTAATCCGGTGGCTTTTTTAATTCCGTGTCATAGGGTCATTCAAGCTAACGGCAATATTGGTGAATATCGGTGGGGCAATACACGCAAATCGGCGATGATCGGTTGGGAAGCCGCATCGAAAATCGTTTGAGTAAATAGAATGATGAATCGTCTTAGTTTGAAACAAAACAAAACCAAACAAAACAAAACGGATTGGCAGAGTATTACTGACAGTTTGAATGATAAGGGCTATGCGTTAGTCACGAAATATCTTAATGAACAGCATTGTATCGATTTAATTAGTCAATTTGATGATGCTGAAAAATATCGTAAAACAGTGAGCATGGAACGCTATCGATTCGGGCTAGGCAAATACAAATACTTTGATTATCCGTTACCAGAGATCATTCAGCGTTCACGGGAGAATCTTTATTCGAAGTTGGTTCCTATAGCAAATCTTTGGATGAATCGACTAAATATCGACAAACAATTTCCCAAAACACTTGATGACATGTTAACCGAGTGTCATTCTAGCGATCAAAGAAAACCGACACCCTTGATACTAAAATACCAGAAAGGGGGATTTAATACATTGCACCAAGATCTTTACGGAAAAGTTTACTTTCCTATTCAGGCAGCAATTGTTTTGAGTCAGCCTGAATGCGATTTTACCGGCGGAGAGTTCGTATTAACCCAACAAATTCCAAGGGCGCAATCGAAGGCAATAGTCTTAAATCCTCAAAAAGGCGATATGATTTTGTTTACCACTAATTTTAGACCGGTAAAAGGCGCGAGAAGTTATTATCGTTCCATCATGAAGCATGGTGTAAGCGAATTACAAAGTGGAGAAAGATATACCTTGGGGATTATTTTTCACGATGCAGAGAATTAAAGTTTATTGATAACGGATATAAATATTGATGAATAATGCAATTAAATCCAATTCTAACAACTAATGAACTAAGCCATTAAGGGTTCAATTAATGAATTATCAAGTAATTCCAATACGGGAGAGCTTTTTACACAAAGTTCGAAACACACAGTTGGACGACCAAAACCAATCAGTCGAAACCTTTGTCGCTAAAGGTGGAGAGCCTTGTCGAGACGTGCTACGTCGCGCTGTCGAAGGCGAAGTAATTATTGCAGCCCCGGCCCGTACAAAGAATACGGGCCAGTATTTGTTCTAGCTGAAGAAAGCAGGGAAAAAGTCATACTCAATAAAATGCCGGAGGTTACTGGAAACCCATCGGATTACTTTATCGGTCCGGTAGTCCTTAGAGCATATAATAAAATAGAACATATCGCGGATGCTGAAGTTGTGGAATTGTCAGCTATAGAAAAGACTCTTGCTAAATTCTTTTCAAAAGATGAAATTAGTTTCGTATTGGTTCGCTATGTCGCCTATGGTTGTTATAGTTTAAGAGTTGAGCGAAATTCGTAAATTCAAGTAAATAGAGCTAAGGCCCGTAAACGGTGAAAATCACAATAAACGCGCTATATCTAATGAAATAAAACACGCGAAAGATCGTTCTATTGAGTACTATCTAATAAATCAATGGACGATCAATGAAACACTCAAGACTTATTTATTCCGACTTTTCGAATACAGTCACAAATTTTAATAGTACGATTAGAAGCCTCTGGATTGGCATCGCCGGTTTTTTTCTGGTAATAATTGCATCATCTGACTCCGGTTCTGGATTTAGCGGTCAGGTTTCCATTGAGGGATTTATCATATTCATCAGCATCGCAATTTACTTTTCGCTAAATTATCTTTTACAAAATAGCAAAAATTTCAAATTACTATTTGGATTATTGGTTATGATTGGATTGTTTTTCGATATTGCTTTATCTTTCTATACCTATCAGCGTTATGGTTATCATTTTGTATCGGCATTGTATCTATCATTATATTCATTGGTATTGTTGTTGATTATACTTGGACAAAAGAAAAATCAAATTATTTGATCATGAAAATATTTTTCTTGTGAAATAAATATTTTCAACAATTGCGGTGGACACTATAAACGTTCACACCCTACCAATGCTCTAAATCCTTCAATAATCATCGTAAGTTTTTCCACAATTTACTGGCAACGGGCCCTAGCATTTTCGACTTAAGTTTTACCGCGCGATAGTGGAGTTCGATAGCATTTTTCTTGTCTGTCAAATCGAGTTTAACTAACGATTTATTTTTTAGTTCATCAACAATTTGATGTTCGGGTAAACTACCCCATCCCATGCCGCTCATGATTAAGGTTTTTTTGGTGGTAAAGTCATTGGCGTACCAACATCGCTGTCCTGTTTGAACACTGTAGTTTACGCCTTTGCTGTTTTGTCCGGAGTCTTGCACAATAATTTGATATTCGTTTCGAAGTTCTTCAACAGATTTTAATTCGGAATGTCGCATTAGAAAACGTGGTGCAGCCACGTTGATTAAGAAACCTTCATACAACCAATTCGAATCAAATGTTCCAGTTTCTAATATAAGTGCATCGACTGGGGTAATCGCAAGATCCGCTTGTTCGGACTGAACCGCTTCGAAAGCGCCGCTAATATATTCTTGTTTTAAGATGATTTGGGTCCGTGGAAATTCATTTTGGGTATTTTCTAAAATAGGCAACAGGCGATTAAGATCGTACGAGGCTTCAATGGAAATAGTGATACTCGCTTCGTTGCCGTCAACGAGATACTGAGATAATTGTTTAATTTCAGAGGCTTCGTTCAATAACCTTAATGCGCGACGGTAAATCTGCTCGCCGTCACTGGTGAGCTCTAATCGGTAACCCTGACGGTCAAAGAGTTGCAGTCCCAGTTGATTTTCCAACTGCTTAATCCCTTGACTAATCGCTGGCTGAGTTTTGTATAACACTTCGCTGGCACTTTTAAGGCTACCTTGTTCGGCGACGTGCTTAAGCATTTTCAATTGTTCGAGAGTCATATCAGTTCTACCAATGCTGAATCGGGCAGGTTTTTAATAAAACGGTCTGAAACGGAATGATAACATGTAAATCTTAGCTTAAACTCTAATAAATAAACCTTCAATTACAATTTATCTTATCTTCAAGCATAATAGCTGCAATTCGAAATAACTAAGCCAGGTTAAGGCAAACAATAGTCACTGATTATGAACTCTCAAATCCTTTACATTCCCCATGGCGGTGGGCCTATGCCGCTACTGGATGAACCCAATCATCGTCGCTTAGCTGATTTTTTAAGCAGCATCGGCGAGAAATTGGCTAGACCAAAAGCAATATTGGTGATCAGTGCCCATTGGGAGACGGATATTATCAATCTATCTAGTGGCACGGACCCAGAGCTTATATACGATTATTATGGATTCCCGCCAAAAAGCTACCAAATTGAATATCCGGCTAAAGGCTCGCCAGAGTTAGCGAATCGGATAGTAGACAAGCTTAACCGTGATGGGGTTGCGGCGAAGTGCGACCCACAAAGAGGTCTTGATCATGGCGTTTTCGTACCTTTGAAACTTATGTTTCCTGATGCTGACATTCCGGTGATCGCGCTATCTCTAACAAATGACCTTAACCAGCAATTGTTAATAGAAGTCGGTAAAAGTATTGGCGAATTTAGTCGAGAAGAAGTGTTGATTGTGGGCTCCGGTTTATCCTTTCATAACCTTCAAGTTTTGATGAGTGACGACCCCGTTATTTTTGAAAAGAGCAAAAAGTTTGATAATTGGTTGAATCATTCAATTTTGGCCTCAGAATTTACCTGGCAAGAAAAGGAAGCACGGTTGTTAAGTTGGAAAGATGCTCCAGAAGCTTGTTTTTCTCATCCTAGAGAAGAGCATTTATTGCCATTGCACGTTTGTTTTGGGGCCGCTCAATCTTCTGGCTTAATGGCAACCAATATTTTTAACGAAAAATTCCTGGGGACTCAGGTCTCGGCATTTTTGTGGCAATAGTATGTTCTATTTAGTCAAACAGCGACATAATAATTATTAGGAAAAATTTTGATGAAAAATACCAATGAACATTACGGATGGATTAGTATCCTTTTGCACTGGATTTCGGCTCTGGCTATTTTCGGACTATTTGGACTGGGATTTTGGATGGTCGAACTAAGTTATTACGATAGCTGGTATAAGACAGGTCCCGATCTGCATAAAAGTATCGGTTTGACCTTGTTGGCTTTGATGATCTTTCGTGTTTTATGGCGATTTGTACAAGTTCGGCCTGCGCCGTTACTAAGCCATACCGCTTCAGAACAGAAAATGGGACACCTCGTCCATCGCATTCTTTATCTATTGTTGTTTGTGATTATGTTCAGCGGCTATTTTATTTCAACTGCAGATGGTCGAGGCATAGAAGTTTTCAGTTTGTTTTCTGTACCAGGCTTTGGTTCATTCATCGAAAACCAGGAAGATATCGCCGGACTCGTCCATATGGCGGCTGCCTACACTGTAATTACCCTAGCTGTGTTACATGGCTTGGCAGCGCTTAAACATCATTTTATCGACAAAGATAAAACGTTAACACGGATGCTTGGAAAAAGAAGCTAATCTCTTTGTATTAACTGAATATTTAGAAAATTTACTAATTTAATTTAAAACACAACTTGGAGAAAACTATGAATAAATATTTACTCACCTCGATACTCGCGACAATTCTTTTGGCTCCGCTGTCAAAAGCTGCAGATTACGTTATTGATACTAAGGACGCTCATGCGTCGATCAATTTTAAGATAAAACATTTGGGATATAGCTGGTTAACCGGTCGATTCGATAAATTTGATGGTCAATTTAGTTACGATCCTTCGAATGTCTCAGCCTCAAAAATTGAAGTGAATATCGATACCTCTAGTGTTAGTTCCAATCACGCTGAACGAGACAAACACCTTAAAACAGGTGATTTTTTAGAAGTCGATAAATTTGCAACGGCAAAATTTGTTAGCAGCTCGATTGCTGATAAAGGGAACAATCAACTCGAAGTGAAAGGAATTTTGACCTTGCATGGCATTAGTAAGGAAATTACCATCGATGCAGAAAAAATTGGTGAAGGAAAAGATCCATGGGGCGGTTACCGAGTTGGATTTGGCGGTACTACGACTATCGGACTAAAAGATTTTGGAATTAAAATGAACTTAGGGCCAGCTTCGACGCATGTGCAACTCGATTTGTTTATCGAAGGTGTAAAGAAATAGCTCGAATCGACCGAATGCTAGTTAATATCTCACTTTTACTGGGTGAGATATTACTTAATAGAAGTGTTCTTAAGATTTATCCCAAATGGATTATTTAGTTAGCTGTTCGATTTTTTGTCGTATTATACATCCTTCGACATGGTCATTGATTAAACCCATTGCTTGCATAAATGCGTAGGCCGTAGTTGGGCCAATAAATTTCCAGCCCAACTTCTTTAAATCTTTCGATAGTTGAATTGATTCTTTGCAGGTGGTGACTGTTTGCGGTTTAGCCAGTGTTTTGAGATCGGGCTTATAGCGCCAAATAAATTTAGCTAACGAACCTTCTTCTCTAACTAGTTCTTGTGCTCTTTTGGCATTGTTAATTGTCGCTTCAATTTTTCCGCGATGGCGTATAATTCCCTTGTCTTTAAGTAGTCGCTCGACATCACGCCCAGTAAATTTTGCGACTTTATTAAAATCAAAATTATGAAAAGCAGTACGAAAATTTTCTCGCTTCACTAAAATAGTTCGCCAGCTCAATCCCGATTGAAATCCCTCTAAACATATTTTTTCGAAAAGACGAAAATCGTCGGTCACTGGAAACCCCCATTCGGTATCGTGGTAGGTTGGAAATTCCGGCGCGCCGTCACTCCAGAGACATCGTAATTGCCCATCAGTGCCCTTGATTGTTTGTTCCATTTTTTAGTCCCTATTTATTACTTAATTAATTGTTATTGATAGTGAGCCTAGGTTAGTTAATCTTTTTTGCCTTTCCGGCGGCGGCAATTGCAGCAGTTTTTATGGATTGTGTAATCGTGTCAGTGGTTTTATTGGATTTAACCGCTCGCGATAAAGTTAAACCGCCAATTAGAGTGCCTATAAATGCCCAAGCACGAGCTCGGCAATCTTCAACCGAGTCGCCATCAAGTCCATCGGCTACAAGCTGAACAATTTGCTTCATTTTCTTTTCGTAAGCCTGTCGTTGCTCCGGATTAGAGCGGACAATTTCGGGCGATAACGTCGTCATTGCGCAGCCACCCTCTAAGTCCAATCGGTGAGGTTTGCCAAGATAATATTTAGTAAAAGACTTTACCCATTGTTTGCCATCTTGCTCTTGAAAAACGGGCAAAGCATCAATCACTTCATCCAAACCTAAATCAATTGCCGCGGAAAACGCGCCGTCTTTAGAGCCGAAATGAGAATAAAATGCGCCGGAAGTGACTTCGGCTGCTTTGGCAATTCCATCGACGCCGATTCCTGCGTAGCCGTAACGTCGAAAGCTTCGGCTAGCAGCGTTAGCGATACGCGCCCGAGTTTGTTCCTTTTTACTGAGTTTTTGATTCATCGGCTTATTGATTCTTGAATAATCTATTTAAACGCATAATAGCATAAATGAATCGAATATGTAACGGTCGTTATATTACCTGTTGACAATGTAACGATCGTTATGTTTTAATCTTTTCACGCAATATAGGGATCGTTATATTTATGAATAAGCGGTGAACTTATTGTTATTCGGCGGAACGCACAACAGCCAACATTTATTTTGACAGAGTCAAAAGATGTTATCCGCGATTCAAACTTACTTAACAAAGGAAAACATCATGACTAAACATTCTTCATTAAAAGCGCTGGCACTATCTTCGTTGATATTTACTGGAATAGTCGGATACGCAAGCGCGCAAGCTAACGAAACGCAATGCATCGCTATCGGTGGACTTGGTATGCCGAACTTCGTTCCGCAAGTGGATGGCACCATCACTATTGTCGCTCCATTAAGTGGAAGTGTTGCAACAGCATCGGGAAAAATCACTGCGCAGCGCAAAACAAAAACGGGTTTAGAAATGGATATGGAACACTATTTCATGAATGAAAAAGGTGGTTTTATGCACACTAAAGATTTGGGTATTTTGACCCGTGTCGAAGGTAAGGAGAATCATTACATGATTGAAATCAGTTATCAGGTGCAACCTGAATCAACATCAGGCGTATTAAAGGGATTCAAAGGAAACTTTAAAAGCTATGGTTTAGTTGACTTGAAAAAGTTGCAAGGGCTCATTCGATATAGCGGCGAAATCTGCAAATAAACTAATCAGGAGAGAACATCATGAACAATGGTAATGCTTCACTCGCACAGCCGGGTCGAATTTTGTACACCATGATTAGAGTCGCAAATCTCGAACGATCTGTCGAATTTTACAGAGATGTTCTAGGAATGACTGAGCTGCGTCGAGAAAATTTTAGCGAAGGCCGGTTCACTTTAGTCTTTATCGGTTACGGCGCTGAAAGTAGCGATGCGGTTATCGAATTGACCTATAACTGGGACGGCGATGAATATCATCACGGAAACAGTTACGGACATATCGCACTAGCCGTTGAAGATATTTATCTTGCATGCGAAAACTTTAAGAGCAAAGGCGTCAATGTTATTAGAGAGCCGGGACCGATGAATTTTAAGGTAGACGAAACGGGACATCGCGAAGTCATTGCATTTATCGAAGATCCTGACGGCTATAAAATTGAGCTAATTTCGGTGCGTTAATCCCCAAAAAATTAAACAACTGAACTATCCCACAACTCACCACTAAACATCTTAATAGGAGAAAAATAATGCCATTTAATCTAACAGTAACAGAAGGCGCAATGTCGCAGCAATCCATCGAAAAGGCGGTAAAAATCATAACCAAGTCAATGCTAACTTGGCACGGGTTAGCTGACAGTAAAATTATGACACCGAATATAACCTCGATGGTTAATATTTTAGAAAGAAACAAAGCGTTTATTGGTGGCGAGGCGGCCGAAGCAATTTGGCTCGAATGGCGAACACCGGCTTTTGCTTTTGCAAATCGGGAAATTCAAATTGGCCATTTTAAAGATTGTACCGATGCACTTTATGAATTATCGGAAGGACGAATTCCAAAGGACCGAATTTTTATCAATGTGGTTCATGCCGTCGATGGCGCTTGGAATTTTGACGGGCAAGCGGTGACCAATGAGCAAATGGGAGAGGCTTTATCTGGGGAATAAGTTTGGCTTTGTGAATGATTGGTAATGCTTGTTAATTAGCTTGCCAATCATTATTTTCGCTAGATACTGCCCACTGTGTCTGCTAAGTCATCAATCCGAAACCAAGCGGTCTTAAATTAATGATTTTTTTAAGGACCCTATATTTTTTCCAAGTTTGATTAGCTGCCGATTTATTGCCCACGACGTTCGTTTTTGTGGGAGAGTTCCATGTAATATTAAATTAACCTGTTGATATTTAGGAATATTCAAGGTATTTTGGTTTTTTGAAAAAGACATACTGCCCTTAGTACACATCAAAAAAGGTGGACAGTGCTAAGTTGTTAAGCAAACAAAATATGAATATTTCTGAATTATGGATAAAACATTGCCAAGAACTATTTCCTAAGGGTTATGGAGGGAAGGATGTAAATGGTATATGTGTTACTTCCGTAGATACTAATGCTGCCGGATGTATCAGCAGTTATATGGGATATGATCAAAAAAATATTAATCTCGAAAGGTATCAAGTCCTTCAAAAATGTAAGAAGGAGCTTGAAGAAGTATTGCCTCATCTAGAAAATGAGGCTCTTGAATATTTCAGCAGGCTTCACGAAATGTGTAGCATCTTAGTAACCGAGGCAAGCATCGTTTAACCAGAAAATGTTACAGATTCATCGCTCGTGGCCTCGCAATGAATCGTAAAATTAGACATTAAGGGATGTCAATGAAATATATTTATGTAATTTTTAGTTTACTTTTGTTTTCATGTTCGCACCAGCCCACTAAGAACATCAAACAAGAAGTTGTAAAGTCAGGTTTCGTAAAATTTCGAATGGATATCAGTCCAGAAGGAAATGCTATCGCCCCAGTTATTATAGAATCATATCCTGATGGTAAATTTGATAAAATTGCGCTAAGCAAGGTCAAAGAGTTTAAGTTTAAGCCAAATATAGTGGACGGCGTTGCTGTCACAATGAAGGGACTTATCTATACTATGAAATTCGAATTGGCCAATCCATAATGGCCTGAGAAAATAACAGACAGCGTGCGGCCGAGCTAGGTCGATAATTCCAGCGGGAGGGTGTCCCGCTCTGGTAAGGCTGGTCAGCCACCAGATAGTAAGCATCGGGCAGGCGGGAGTAATCCCAAATGTTAAGCGCGATGG